>OJQG01000821.1_pt1 | contig 14762 bp, 10 predicted proteins | sample 1598701 | NCBI WGS metagenome assembly OJQG01 (sample SAMN03922504, study PRJEB24848) | human gut metagenome | isolation source: stool sample | host: Homo sapiens | place: Germany | collected 2011-11 | reverse complement strand
AAGATAAAACCGGTATCCATCCAGGGGTATGAATTGCTGGATGCGCAGAAACAGGCGAACCTGTTGGTATTCCTGTCCAGTATCGGGCGGTATATATTGATGGGATTGCAACTACTGTTTACCGTACCGTTGATTTTCATCATCTTCCCCCAGACGGAAGGACTGGCATACCAACTGTTAGGATATATATGGAATCCGATTCGCGGTATCTTTGTGGGTATTATCGACTATGTGCCCAAATTGTTTACTATCATCGTTATCTGGTATGCCGTGAAATACTTGGTACGTCTCGTCTTGTATCTGGCACGTGAGGTGGAAGCAGGACGGCTCAAAATCAACGGCTTCTACCCGGACTGGGCGATGCCGACTTTCCATATCGCTCGTTTCCTGCTCTATGCATTTATGATTGCGATGATTTATCCTTATCTCCCGGGTTCCGATTCCGGAGTGTTCCAAGGTATTTCGGTATTTGTCGGATTGATTGTTTCGCTCGGATCAAGTACGGTTATTGGTAATATCATCGCTGGATTGGTTATCACTTATATGCGTCCGTTTAAGATGGGTGACCGGATTAAATTGAATGATACCACCGGAGATATCATCGAAAAGACTCCTCTAGTGACACGTATTCGGACTCCTAAAAATGAGGTTGTGACTGTTCCCAATTCATTTATCATGTCGTCTCATACGGTAAACTACAGTACTTCGGCACGTGAATATGGACTGATTATTCACTCGGAAGTATCTATCGGTTATGATATTCCCTGGCGACAGGTTAATCAGATACTGATTGATGCTGCGTTGAATACTCCCGGAGTGGTGGATGATCCGCGTCCGTTTGTGTTAGAGACTTCTTTGAGCGACTGGTATCCGGTCTATCAAATTAATGCTTATATCAAACAGGCAGATAAAATGGCACAGATTTATTCGGATTTGCATCAGAATATTCAGGATAAATTTAATGAAGCCGGCATTGAAATTATGTCGCCGCACTATATGGCTGTACGGGATGGAAATGAGACAACCACTCCCAAAGAGTATCAGAAAAGTAACAATCCTTCCAATAAGGCGGGAGAAGAAAGTAAATCTGAATAGTTATTACTGTCGCCGCCATTATTGCTGTTGTGTTGTATAATGAATATCAAAACGTCCGTTAGTCAGACGTTTGCCGTTGCCGAAGGTTGCACTGATAATATTCAATTCTGGGTCGAAATGGCTTATAAAAGCTGTTCCGTCTTCCAGTTCTTCTCCTCTGAACCGTATATCGGTGAGAGTTGCTTCTTTGCCTTCCTGGGGAGATAAAATGATGAAGTGTATGTTGATGTCAGGTTTGACGGAAACATTGACGGATAGTTTGTCCTCCTCCGGATAGTAGTGGAATGAATCATACGTCCAGACATACGAGTGCCCCCAATTCAGGTATCGTCCTCCCACATAAATCCATCCGTCCATCAGACAGCCAAAGGTGTTGGCACCTGTAGTGGTGACAGAAGGTAAAACTGTAATGTCAATCGATTCATCTTCCGTACAGCTCCAAAAGCTGATAATGGAAAAAAGAATGAGTATATATTTCTTCATAGTGCTTTTTTTGAGTGAATGTTAGAAATAATAGGATAATCCCGTAGTGAAATTTATTCGTGTGAGGTTGGTATCATTATTGCCATCGAGTTTTACAATAACCCTTTCTCCGTGATAGTGGGTTCTAATTCTAAGCAGTTCACTATACATATATTGTACTCCTAGACTGACTCCCAGATTGGGATTCAGTTTATAGGTAAGATTGGCATTGGTCAGGAGACCAATAGTGAAGGCTTTCACTTTCCGTGTTTTGCCGAACACCTCACTGTTGTTCCGTAGAATGACTCCACCGGGACCAGTTGTTACGCGGATTTGCCAATGTTTGGTGTTGGCATTACACATTCCGATTTGAGTACCAATGAAATGAACCCATAAATGGTCCTTCCCTTCAGGATGACTTCCTTTGGAAGAAAATCCGGAGTAGATTCCTCCAAAGACAAAACGTTTGAGAGGGCGGAAATTATATTGTCCATCCCAGCTTACGCCTTGTGCGAGTGTACGTTGGTAACTATGGGTACTTAACGTGAGTGTAGGAGGGTGATGGAACATAACACCGTAGCCCGCGTGAAAAGAGAACTCGTGTCGCTCAAAATCTCTCTGTGAGAAAAGTAGAGTGTGACAGGACAAGGTGAATGCGATTAGTAATAGAATGGCTTTTATGAGTGTTTGATTCATCTGGATTAGTTTAGATTGTGTTTCTTTTTTGCAAAAATAGAAAATAGTTCAGACTTTCTCACAGCGAATCAGAACTTTTTGCCCATTATTTAATGTACTGGCAAATAAGTAGGTATCTCCTCCTTCAGCCAAATGGATTCGTTTGCGGAGTTCGGCTACTGTGGCGGGGAAGTTACGGACAGTTACATTTGCTTTTTTCAGGTCTGCCAGATTCTCCTTTACTTCTTTTTTATTGAAACTGCACTGGTTGACAATACGGAATATTCTTCCGGGGAAGTTTTCAATGAAAGTATCGGAAGTATAAAGATGGCTATTGGGATGCAGTTTGCGGACAGGATAGGCTGCTGCAATGCTTCGGAAAGCACCGGCTTTCAGAAGGGAGGCATTCGGTTCGTAAAGATAGGTTTCTAAAGAATCCGTATATGTGCATTCGCTGCATTGTTCCTGTTCGCGGGTGAATACAAAGTGTTGTTCTTTTTGAGTTCCTTTTGTGAAAAGGTTCACACAATGAATGGAGATTTCTGCCGGTGATGTTTGTCCGAGTAGAATTAGTAGTTCCTTGCATTCGTTGTTGACGGACAGAATGTGAACTTCCTGTGTCTGTTTCAGTTCTTTCAGTGCCAATGAAAGATCGAGCATGGGGGAGAGTTTTATCATTACCCGGTTGGCCTTTTGAAGTAAAAGCTCTTCCAGTTCGGCTACGTTTGGTTCGCAGTCGGAGATGGCAACCGTTTTTCCGCCGTGCTCATTGCGGCGCGCAGGGTCGAGGAAAAGGCAGTCTACGGGGGACATTGCTTGCAGGTAGGTTACTCCATCTTCGTTTTTTATGTTTATATGGTTTAGATTCAGTACGGGAAAGTTATGTGCTGCTATTTCGCAGAGTTCCTCCTGACGTTCTACGTAAGTGGCGGATTTGAATCCGGTGGCAAGAAAAGAACAGTCAATGCCGAATCCGCCGGTGAGGTCGGTCAGAGAATCTCCCTGCAAAAGACGTGCTTTGTAGCGGGCGGTGATTTCTGAAGAGCATTGTTCCAGCGACAGATGTTTCGGATACCATATCTTTTCGATCTCCCACCATGAGGGAATCTTTTCGGCCGCTACCTTCCTTCCTGCAATTTGGGTGATGGCAGTTGGCATATCTATATCCGGGTACTTTTTAGCTTGTAAAGCCAACGCACGTACATCGTCCGATGAATGTTCGCGAATAAAAAGTTGGGTTTCAGGAGAGATTTGCATCATGGTGTTATTGTGTTATAGGATATTACAATAAATCGTCGAGCTTTGATTATGGGGGTGTTGAGTGTCGGTTATGGTATTAACTTATACTTCTGTTTGGCTACGTCCCGGCTGCAAAAATTGAAATGCCACCATTCGCTGGGTAATGCACGGAATCCGGCCTCTTTCATCACTTTTCGTAGCAGTAACCGGTTCTGACGCTCTGTTTCACTCATTTTTCCATTATGTACCAATCCGATCTCGTCTGTGATGTGTGCTTCCATGCCTAAGTGGTCTACTTTGGTTCCCATCGATAGGGGCTGTCCCAGAGAGTCTTGGATACTGATGTCTACTGCCAGTCCGTAGTTGTGTAACCCGCCTCCACGGTTGGGGTTGGAGACATATTTATATTTGGACGTTCCTTTCACTACGTTCCACATCTTTTTCTGTACCGACATTGGACGCGCCGCATCGTAAATGATAAGACTATAAGACGGGTGTAGTCTCTTTAAGGCTTTTTGTGCTTCTATCAGAGCGTATGCCGCATCCGGATGCAGGTAGGCTTCCGTTAAGTTGTCGTAAAGCACTTCGCCTGTGAAATTATCAGCCTGTGTATACATCAGTTTTACAACGAGACTGCTATCCAGGTCAGCTATATTGACGAGCCCTAATGAGTCCATGTAGAGAGCCATTTCGCTTCGCTCCGGTGGTGAGACGGTGGAATATTCTTCGTGTGGTTGTATATCCTCCGTCGTTTGTTCGTATTCCATGAGGGGAGTGCTCTCCTTTTCCTTATGACTGGAAAAGAAGGAGCATCCTGTCAGCAGTAAACAGAAAATAGCTAAACTATATTTTAGAATAATCATTCAACCTTTTGTATTTAGTGTGCCAAAGATACTTCTTTTTGGCTTTAGCTCCAATAAGCTACCTCTCTTACCGTTGGATATTAGCTACTACTTTCTTCAGATTGGCCACTCCTTTCCATGCGTCAAGCAGGTGCAAAACGTGTTCGTCTTCGGTTTTGCTATCGTTGATGGATAGCAGCTCTGCATATATTTCCAGTAATTTCTTTAAGTCTTTGACAGGCTTTTCTGGAAGTCCGGTCAACATTGCCACGATTAGTTTCTCCAATTCCCGGTTATGCAGCGGACTGACGTTTATCATTTGTTGCTGTATCAGGTCAGTGAGTCTTTTCAGTGGTCCCCAGCCGGTATGTTGATGCGAACCTAAGATACTGCCTATGCGTCCACTGTCTATGGAGCCTTGACCTACACGCTCTATCCAGATTTCGGCTGCATAGGAACGGGAAGTTTTATCGGCTACCAGCATGCAAGTGGCTTCCAGCAGGTAAGACACTTCGTGCCATGTATGCCTTAACTGATGAAGCGCTTCAATGGCAGCTTGGGTGATACCTGCTTCCCTTACCTCATTTAACGTCGGGTCGTATATGGCGCTGCGGATGCACCATACCAATAGTGGCTCCGGTATATTGGGAGTTAACCATGCCAAACGTGGCAAGTCGTTCTGTATGTCGTCAAAACGTTCTATCTGTGGGTACATTTCAACCAGTAACGGATGCGGATCGTATGAATAGTAACTGACTCTTTCATTATATTTGTCTTTATTGATGACATGAGAGTTCTCGCTTTCCGGAATATCGAAAGTAAGAGTTGAACAAATCCATTCTACCGTTTTCTTGTTATAATCCGTGTACGAGTCAGTATACTGATAGGTTCTCCATTTAAAGTTTCCGGTCAGAAATTCACGTGGACTTTTATTGTAAGAGAAGTCTTTAAATTCAGTATAGATTGTTTCCGGTGATTTCATTAATCCTGCCATCATCCACCAGGAAGGATGATTGAAAGGTGTTTGGGGAAGTACGTCTTTTTCTCCCAGCAAAAAAGTGAGCAGGTGCCGGTATTCTCCTTTCAAACTTTGGAGGAGCAGAGGAAGCTCTTGCGACGAACTTTCCAGTGCCACTCGTGAAAGTGCCGTTTGCATATCCATATCGTCCGGTTCGGCATTTGCCTGCTGATATTGTTTTAACCTTTCTATCAGGGTTTCCGGAGCGATAAACATCGGTGTATGAGTGGGAGTGGACAATAGGGGCAAAGGTTTCTCCTTGCTTTCCAGAAGGTCTAATGTCCGGCATAACAGTTGCTTATGAACGGGGAACTTTATTTTTTTGTTCGTCTTTTCACGAATGGTGAGTTTTTGTAGATTACGATACCCCCATTTGCCTTTTTGAAGTTCGTCTTTTTGTACCATTTTCAGATGTAAGTTGTTTAACTCTTGGGCTTCTTCAGGGAAACGTTTAATCAGCAGTTTGGCATAGTCAAGGAGGAAGGTGGCCATTAACTGGTCTAATATACCATTTCGGGAACTTCCTCCGCTCATCAGCAATTTGTAGGCACGTTGGAGAATAGCGGTCCATTGAGAGATTTGTTTTGCTTCCTGTTGCCGGTCCCATTTCACTAAGGCTCCGAGTAACAGGTCGAAGTGATAGATCTCGTTCACGTCGAGCACTTGGCTGGCTAGAAATATCAGGTCTTCAGTGGAAGTGATTTCCTGTATCCGGTTGTCTTCACGGATGATAGGGAGTATTGGCTCATACGTGAAAGAGGCGGAATCTTCCGGCTCATTATTCTCCAAATACGCTTTCAGCTCCTTTTTAGTATTAGCCAACATGGTTTCCGTATATATGGAAAGTACCTCTTTTAATGTAGTAGATGCCGTCTCTCCATACGTCTGAATAAGTTTGACTATCTTACTTTGGGTGGATTCTTCCCGGCTCATCAGTCCTTGTGCGGCTGCACAACAGATAGTGTCGCGATGTTCTTTTCTTTCTTTTGCCAGCTTATGGAGTATTGCCAGTGTGTTTTGGTGAATCGCTTTCACGTCCGAAGCAAAAAGCACGGAAGTCTGACTTAGAAACTCTTCAACCTGGAATTGTGGGTGAGTGCATAAGTTCTTCAGCAGTCCGAGTATGATATTTACCGGACGGCTGTGAGGGGCGGACAGAACGGCAAATATTTCCGGTTGTAGTGTCAGTTGTTCTTCTGTGCTGGGGTTAAGTGCGGTAAACATGCCTGCAAACCAACTACTTAGGTTTTTGTTCAGATTCCGGTTGACGGCAAGCAGAGATTCTTTTAATACACGCATACGATCTAGTTGACCGTGTTCTACGAAGTATCTGAAAGAGAAATAAGGCTGTCCGCTTGTACGATTATCCGTCCAGTTTTGTCCGCAATCGTATTGGAACAGATACCAGATATGTTCTTTGAGTGTGATTGCCCGCTTTTGCAGGAAATCGGTATTGTTCATGTAGTTCACCAGATAACCGGCGATGGTTTGCGGAGAGGGTGTTAGGGTGAGTACTCCCTGTTCTATCCAATCCATCAGAGTTTCGTAATTCATTCCATAGAAACCGCCAAATTCCCTGCTTTCACCCTCTTTGAAGAAACTGTCGAGCCAGGAAGGAATATACCACGGAATCAATTCGTTCAGCTGTTCCGTATAGATTCCCCATTCGTGTTTACGGAATTCTTTTAGCGAATAGATGACGAGAGCGGTAAGATTGATGATACGATGCTGTTCGGGAGTTCCGCGTGTACCGTATGTGTTCTCGTTAAGTTGCACGAATTTATTGTAGTGTTCTTCCAATTTGTTAAGGCAGGGAACAAGCGTTTTTCGTTCTTCCTGCGTTAATCCTTGCAGAAAAGGGATGATGGCATCGCCTTGTCCTTTTTCTACTATCTCGTTGAGGCGTTCTTCTATGGTCATAATCATGAATTTGTTATAGGTTGTTGAGTGAAGTCGTCACTTTTTTCAGGTTGCTGTTTGTGCCCCATTCTTGTAGGCGTTGCAGGATTTGTTCGTCTGTAACCTTGCTGTGGTTGATGGTCAATAGCTCCAGATAAAGTTCGAGCAGTTGTTTGAGTCCGGTAACGGGTTTGTCTGGCAATCCGCCTATAAATTCTGTGAGCAGTGCTTCCAGTTGCTGGTTGTGGAAAGTACTTCGTTTGTACATGCTTTCGTACACTTGGGTGGTGAAGCGTTTTAGCGGAGCAAGTTCCATCTGGATGAGGCGGGCCAGGATTTCTCCTACCCGGTGATTGTTTATTCTTCCTGTGGATATTCCTTCTACCCATAATTCGGCTGCATAGGAACGGACTGTTTTGTCTACAAAAAGCAGCGAACCACTTAGTAGGAGCAAACTCATCTCTTTGAGCGGGCAGTGGAAAGACAACAACATGCGCAAGGCACAGGCGAGGGTGCGTTTGCTGTCTTCCTGCGGAGTGCCGAAAGTCATGTAGCAAGTGATAATTTGGGCTATCAATGGTTCCGGGCGGTTGGGGAAACAGCATAGCAGAGGTTCCATGTAACGGGAATCATCCATGTTATATTTACTGTTGATAATCAGATGTTCCTGCCATAACTGGTGGCTGTTGTATTCAGTATATGTATGCCATTTGTAGAACTCGAGTTGGAGCAGACGCCTGTCAGTTTCGTATGATTTCTCTTTGGGTTTCACCTCTTTCCACTCGTAGTCTCCTGTCAGATAGTTGTGTGGTAATGTGTTACAGGCGAAAGATTTGAATGCTTCGAATTCCGTCTCCGGTGCTTTTACCAGTCCGGCGGCCATCCAGGCGGTTGGATGATTGTAGGGCGGTTCGGGTAGCGTGTTTTCATCCAACAGGAACAGAAAGAGATGCAGGTATTCATCTTGCAACAGTTGCCGGGCGGTGGCGATGGCTTCTTCTTTGTCTTCCATGGCACATCGGGCAATAGCTAGCTGGAAATCCCATGGACAGGGTTTCGTTTCTGCTTTCTGATATACGGCAAGCCGGCGTACCAGTTCGGTAGCCTGTACGTATGCCGGGGTATGGGTGGGAGTAGAAAGTAGGGGGAAGGCATTGCCTCCTTTTATTTTACGGATCACATTTAGCCATAAATGTTTGATGGGTGTGAAACAGGTTGCGTTGCTGTAGCCGGGTTTCCAGTCGGCAAGTCGTTTGAAAGAGCGCTCGTCATAAGCTCCTCTGTTTTCATCTATTCCTTTCAGCCTTTCTTCCAGTCGGGTGAACATATTTCTCAAAAATCCTGTGTTGGAGGTATCTTTCTGTGCCCATAAGCGTTGATATTCCAGTAGGAAGGTGGCGAGAAGATCTTCGTATGGCTCCCAGCTATTGGCAACGATAGTGGCAGCCCGTTGGAAAACAGGTTCCATCCGGTTGAGATCTTCTTTGTCCAATTGGGGATGGAAGGCAATGATGGCGGCAATGGTTGTTTCTATCTCCCAACTTTCCTCCATATCGAACAAACGACTAAGCTGGAACAGGAAATCTTCTTTGTTGGCGGGGAAGGGAATAAAGTTGTCTTCCCTGCAGATGTATACCGTTTCTCCCACACTTGCATCAGGCTCATGGGGTTCTTCTGTAGGCTGCGGTTTGAAAGATGAGAGTATCGCATGCACGCTTTGAAACATCTCCGGTTGATAAGATTGCAGTGTTTCCTGGAGATTGGATGAAGAGGCGTCTCCATGTTTTGATATAAAATTAGCGGCTTTCTTTTGAAGGCTTTCGTCTTTCTTCAAGAAGAGTTGGCAGAGAGTGATGCAGCAGGGCTCTTTCATCTCGGGATGTTGTGCGACGATCTTTTCAAAGAGGGCGTAAATGGTAAGCAGCGAGTTTTTGGGGCTGGAGAAGAAAAGGGTGGTTGCACGTTCGATGAATTCCTGATAACGGAATCCTTCTTCGGATGCAATATTTTTCAACTGTTGCAACATCACGTTCACCGGTTTGGTATAGGAAGAGGTGAATATTTGCATCATCTCTTCTTGCAAGGATAACAGTTCTCCGGTAGTTGGTTGCAGAGTTTCGAAGAATCCGGCAAACCATCCTGCCATATCTTTTTTGAAACTCCGGTGGAAGGTGGCGAGTGTGGCTTTTAATAGGCGTTCTCTATCCAGATGGCCGTCCAGCGAAAAGCGGTAGAGAGCGGCACTGATACTTTCATCCCGTGCGGTAACTCCTTTTTTATAAGCCTCTTTGGCGCAATCATCTTGATAGCCGATGGACGATTCGTATTCGAAAATCGTCCAGATATGTTCTTTCAGGGTGATGTCCCGCTTGAGTAATAACTCACTGTTGAAAGTATCGTTTCCTTTAGGTTCCTTATTTCTGATGCGGGTAATCCAGGGGAGTACATGTGCAATGCGGCTTGGAGCAATTTCTTTGAGGTATCCCATATCCATGAGCTGCATCAGCTGTTCGTAATTGAGATTGAAATTAAACCAAGTTTTGTCATCATTGATAAAATCAGTCAGCCAGGTGGGGTAGTAGAGCGGGAGTAGTTTGCAAAGCATATCAAACTTCACATGATATGCCATATCCATCTCCCGTTTGTTGGCGCAGACAAACTGGACAGCAGATAGAAAATGTGCCCGTGCCGCACTGCAGGTTGTCTCACTACTGAAACCGGCAAACTTACTTTTTATCCATTGTAAATCCCGGATAACCGGCAGCAGCTTCCGCCTTTCTTTCATTGGTAACTCCAGTAATCTCTTGACAAAAGGGATTAATATCTTCTCTTCATTCTCCGGAGTATCCACATAAGCCTTGGATAATTTCTCGAGTTCTTTTTTTAGTTCTTCCATTGTACTAGTTTCTTTACTGCCAGAATATGTTTGCAAGCTCCCCGTTCTCCTTGATTGCTGCTGAACCAGGTGCAAGTGCAACGCTCCTTCTCACTTTCTCTGTCGAGAATGACCGTATGTCTGACACCTCCGCTTCCTGCCACGCGTGCTTCTGTCCGTTTCTCGTCATTCGATATGATTTTTACTTTTTCTTCTTCCAGTAGTTTTTCTGCAGCTATCATTCGAGGATTGAGACTTAAAATACGTTCGGTTTTGAAAGGCAGGCGACGGTAGAAGAAGCTGTTTTCATCCAAATCGAATCCCAATAACCCCATGGCTGCCAGCCGTGCCGCGAGAGAATCTACCTTATCCAGGTCAATATGTTCCTCTATGGCAAAAAGAGTGGGGTTGAACTGTTGGTTGGCATAACTGTATTTGTCCATTGCCTCTATCCATCTTTCGGGAACATCTTCGAGCAGAGATTCCAGTGCGGCGCCTTCTCCAGAAAATCCTCTCCAACATTCGCGGGAAAGAGAAAGGCTGAAGCGTACCGGACCGAAATAAAGTTGCCAAATGGTAGATTGCATGGTGGGATGCGCAAAGACTTTCAGCTCATCGGCAAATGGAAGCAAGGGCTCGAGCAGACGTAAGCGATGAAGTCCTCCAATGCAGACGGCATTCATGCTTTTCACCGGTGAAAAGGCGGGTTTTTGACCGCGCATCACTAAATAATAGTCGCATTTCACACTACTTTTCGGAAGAGTCTGGAAGAGTTGCAAGGTTTGTATGCGATTGAAGGAGTAGAGCTGTTCCGCAACGGATTGATAAATCTGTACTGTAGTCAACCCTTTTATCCATTTCACGGGAAGAGGTACTTTTCGTTCTATCACTTTCTCACCTTTATGATAAAGTCCCACCTCTTTGGGACCGACCGACATAACCATATTCTCCTGTCTGCCTATTCCTCCTAAGGCAGAAATCATTCCGGGATTAAAATCTACGTTTATTGTCCCGTTTTCCAGAAATTCTCCGTCGTGTCCGTCAGGAAGCACGTCGACTCTGGCATATACACCTGCACAATTAGAGAATCCTTCAAAACGCAGGCGGTCATTTCCTGCGGTTACAATCGGATCTTTCAGCATGGAAAGCTGTGACGGTGTCAGATTAAAACTGGACTGCACAACATTGGATAATGCGATGAGGCAGCGTGCTGTCATGTAGGGTTGTGTCAACTTTCCCCAAAAGAAACAGGGTGTTTCTTTCTTTTCTATTTCGCTGTATTTGGCAAGAAACAGTTCGTCCTGATCGGCTGACCGTTGCAGTGCGGAAGGAGCTGCATATTGGTAAGAGATGGTATCAGTCATAGATAGTAAATCTGAATTTGGTTGTATATTCTCCAAATATAGAAATTAATTCTTAGTGAAAAAAAGAAGTAGGAGAATTTACATCGCTTTGGAATACTGATATTATAAAATATCGTCAAATGAAGCATTTATGCCTCTTTTGGCAGCAAATATTAAATACAATTCTTTATAGTCAGGCACAATTTTTTATACATAAAACAACTATTATTTATAACTATTCTTAATTTCTACGTTCCTTTTTGCCGGAAAATAATACTTTTGTTCCCATAATTAGAATGTTTTAGTAACAGATTCTAAATTAAGTCTTATGAATTTTTAAAGATGAAAAAGACAGCTGTTTGTGAAAATCGCTAATATTGTTTGTTTTGTTTGTGTTATCCCATTTTGAGTCAGGTGTGACTTCAAAATGGGATTTTCGCTATAAAGACAGTCTCAAAACCACCTGAATACTATCAGAAATGACCTAAATTCTATCAACTGATAGATTTTCCCCTAAACAATGTTTGTTCTTCACCTGCCACATTTGTTGAAAACGCGTAAACTTGCAACATCGAAATGATGATAACGAATACTCACAATTTAAAAATAACGTATATGAAAAGTTTAAGCTTCAGGAAAGATCTGATAGGAGTACAGGATGAATTACTCCGTTTTGCATATAAACTGACAACCGATCGTGAAGAAGCAAACGATTTGTTACAGGAAACCTCATTAAAAGCATTGGATAACGAAGATAAATATACCCCCGACACAAATTTCAAAGGATGGATGTATACTATAATGCGGAACATCTTTATTAATAATTACCGCAAAATAGTGCGCGATCAGACATTTGTCGATCAGACTGAAAACCTCTATCACCTTAACCTGCCACAAGATTCAGGTTTTGAAAGTACGGAAAGAGCTTACGATTTAAAAGAAATGCATCGCGTAGTCAATGCTCTGCCGAAAGAATACAGAGTTCCGTTTGCTATGCATGTTTCAGGATTCAAGTACCGTGAGATTGCAGAAAAGCTGAATCTTCCGTTAGGTACTGTAAAGAGCCGCATATTCTTTACCCGTCAGAAATTGCAGGAAGAATTAAAGGACTTCCGCTAAACGTTTACTATCAATTTTCAGTTGGTATCAATAGGTATAGGGCAAAAGGATCTCGTTTCCTTTTGCCTTTTTTATTTTATGTGTTGGAGGTTTGTATTTGTTATGGGAATTTTTTCAGTAACTTTGTCACTGTTTAATTGACTGCTCTGACTTATCAGTCAAGGATAGTCGATTTGCTTCTCTAAATTGTCGAAGAATGAATAAAGATATAAATGTTATGATAAAAGCGATCATGCTCGATGTGGATGGAACATTGGTAAGTTTTGAAACTCATAAAGTGTTGCCATCCTCTGTTGATGCCCTTAGGAAGATTCATGACGGTGGAATTCGAATAGTCATTGCTACCGGTAGAGCGGCAGGCGACCTTCATGAAATAGCTGATGTTCCGTATGACGGAATTATTGCATTGAATGGTGCCGACTGTGTTTTGCGGGATGGCACCGTGATAAGAAAGCACCTTATTCCGAAAGATGATTTTAAGAAAGCCATGGAAATAGCAAAGACCTTTGATTTTGCAGTCGCTATTGAATTGGATGAAGGTGTGTTTGTTAATCGTCTGACTCCGACTGTCGAACAGATTGCTAAAATCGTGGAACACCCTATCCCGACCGTTGTAGACATTGAAAACCTGTTTGAAAAGAAAGAGTGTTGTCAGCTTTGTTTTTATATCGATGATGAGATGGAACAAAAAGTGATGTCGTTTCTGCCTAATCTTTCCTTGTCGCGCTGGCATCCTTTATTTGCTGACGTAAATGTGGCAGGAATAAGTAAAGCAACCGGCCTTTCGGTATTTGCTGATTATTATGGGATCGGAATGACGGAAATAATGGCTTGCAGCGATGGTGGTAATGATATTCCTATGTTGAAAGTTGCCGGAATCGGAGTGGCTATGGGAAATGCATCGGAGATAGTCAAGGCTTCAGCCAATTTTGTTACTGATACGGTGGAGAATGACGGGCTTTGTAAAGCGCTGAAACATTTTGGAATTATTTAATATTGGGTACTCTATAGCTTAATATTATAGGTGTTATTCCCCTATTGCTTATTCTTCGCCATTTCTGCTTTGTCCGTTGCTGTTGTTTTTACCTGTTTGGGAACAATTAGTTATCTTTTATTCTAGTTGGAGGATGGCTATAAAAAGGAAAAATTCCTGCAAGTGAAGCACTTGCAGGAATTTTTCAGTGGACCAGCCTGGGCTTGAACCAGGGACCTCCAGATTATGAGTCTGTTGCTCTAACCAACTGAGCTACAAGTCCGATGTATCCTTTGTTGGATGCGGTGACAAAAGTAGTATTTTCCCTCGAATTATGCAAATCCTTTTGATAAAAAACTACGATACTTTATTTTTAGAACTTATATTTGCGCTTCGGGTTCTTGGGGAACCATCCTTTTTGTACCCGTTCTTCCTGTTCGAAGACCTCTTTAATCGTCCAGAAGGAAGAAAACGCAAACACGCCAAGCAAAGAAGATAAAATCACATTATCGATGCTTAATGAGGCGACCACACCGGCTATGCCGAGTACCAGGAATATCCACCAGCATTTTGTACCCCAATAGTATTCGGCCTTTACCACGACGGGGTGAAAAAGGCCGATAATCAAAAAGGTACATATTCCGATGAATAACCCCGCAAGGTGATATTCATTTAGAAATTCCATCACAATTATTTTTCAACGCGGATGGGGATTTCTTTCTTGATACTCTGTTCCAGAGAAATCAATGTCTCGGTAGCTACCACACCCGGTATTTCTTGCATTTTGTTATTCAGCAAATCCATCAGATGTTCGTTGTCGCATGCATAAAGCTTTGTCAGCATTGTGTACGGACCTGTAGTGAAATGACATTCCACAATTTCGGGAATCTTTTGTAGTTCCGCTACGACAGATTTGTACATGGAGCCTTTTTCCAGTTTGATACCCACGTAGGTACAAGTTCTGTATCCCAATGATTTCGGGTTCACATGGTAACCAGAGCCTACAATGACACCTAGGTCAATCAGTCTTTGCACACGCTGATGGATAGCTGCGCGTGACACTCCACATTCGGCTGCTACGTCTTTAAAAGGGATGCGGGCATTCTGGGAGATAATCTCTAGGATCTGCCTGTCGAGGTTGTCTATTCTTTCCATAATAATAAATTGTAATTTCCTGTTGTTATCAAATAGTAAGCAAATATAGAGATTTATTTTAATTATT
>OJQG01000819.1_pt1 | contig 14799 bp, 13 predicted proteins | sample 1598701 | NCBI WGS metagenome assembly OJQG01 (sample SAMN03922504, study PRJEB24848) | human gut metagenome | isolation source: stool sample | host: Homo sapiens | place: Germany | collected 2011-11 | reverse complement strand
GATTGGCAGTCCATTATTAAGTTTTTTATTATGTTCCCTTTGTACACCGTTGCAAGCATCGTCGTAAACGAGCCAAATTCACTCTTGCTTACGCCGTTATCATCAAAGTACAGCTTTGCTTCGGCTTCCGCGTCGCAGTACTTGCACTTTCCGGTATTGTCGTAGTCGTGCGTATGGCCTCTTCCGATGGTAACGTAGTTTTCACCGTTTGCACTGATCTCTGTCTGCTCCTTGGCGTTCTTCTGATAGACACCGCCAATGTAGAAATCATCTGCGCCATTATAGAGCAGCCCGCGAAGCGTCTTTTTAATTCCAGGCTCTATTTTCAGCGTTTTCCGGAATTCACCTTGGCGAAGCGAAGCCCATCCGTCGGATTTAATCGTGACGTCGTCCTCAAAGACAGGGTTATGACCATCTCCTGTTTCCAACTTACCGTTCCCTTGAACCGTCACCGTTCCGCTTACGGCTGCACGGCCACCACCTGCAACATAAAAGAGCGAATTTAAGCCTTGTACTTTAACCTTTCCGGCCGTGCCGCCATTCAAACGGACTTTCCCGCCGTTAACGTACAGACTGCCTACGCTGTTGCCCTTATCCGCATAAATTTCAACGTTCGCAAGGTCTCCGCTGCTTCCCTGCGTATAAATTCCGTACCCATTCTGATTCGTGTTCGTAATCGTAATCGGTCCGTATATTGTAAGCGATGCTCCGCTCGAAGCATTGATAACACCAGTTGAACTGTTGGCCTTGAGCGTGCCGTTTTCTCCCTGAATGATAAGATCCCAAAGTTTCAACGCCCGGAATAACGCTTCACCTGTACACTCAAGCGTCTTTCCGTTCAGGCAAAGGGTAAGCGTATGCCTCTGGGATATGAGGTCTCTTGTAATTGCAGAAGAAACTGTTGTATCCTCAAAGATGCCGAGTGTGCAGTCCGTTGTGCCAAGCGTTATCCACACATTATCCAATGCCTCTTTAAAGGTCTTGTAGTACCTGCGATTTTGCACATATTTTCCTTTGTCCAAAACATATGCAGCCATCTGCAGATTGCACACATTGCACTTACCGGTTGTCTGTCCGATGGTTGTATGCGGGCATGCAACTGCCCGTAACACCAGCGTTTTGGTTACAGAATAGCCACCAAACGAGACTACGAGCTTTGCAGTGTGCTGATTTCCATCAGCTAATGTACAATCTATATACAGTCGAGAGTAACTGTTTTGATTTCCAGTTTTCTTTTGAATGCCGTCAATATATAGACAATAGTCAAAGTCAATATGTCCATTGGGGAAACTACTGCTACGCACAGACGCTGAAATCTTAAAAGGCAGGTTAATATAATATGAAGAAGAATTGACACTGAAATAATCAACAGTAAACGGTGCCTTTTTGACCAAGACGTTCTGAATCGTGGTCTGGCTCAGCGCAGATTCATTGACCCAGTTATTGAGGGAAGACTGATAGCCGCAGCCGCCGGGAAGCAGGTCGGCAACGGTTTTGCCATCCACCGTAACTGAGAGCTTCGCATAAGCGCTGTTCTCCGCCAGTGTCAGCTTCGCGTCCTCGCTGCTCCAGCAGAAATTGCCCTCAAATTGACCGGCAGACTCATTCTTTACAGTCACATCCGCTGTGCCAGCTACGTTAATAGTCCCGGAACCCTGACTAAATGTCTTTAAATCAATGGTGAACTTGCCCTTCGTAACGGTATAGTCACCTGACAAGCCAGCATCATCCAGTAACGTAATTGTGCAGTCGTCGATGGTCTGCGCAGCATCCAAGGCTTCAGACAGTGAAGCATAATAGGTGGCGGAGTTTATCTCCGCCACACTGGCTGCACCTTCCGTCATCATTAACGTGTGTGCACTTTTTAAATGACAATGTGCATTTCTTCTCTATATCTGTTCCGGTAATAGAAAAGACAACGGTATAGCTTTCTTCGTTCGGTGTAAAGTCGTAATACACATATTGCGAATCATCACTACCACCGATCGAGAGAGATACGGATTTATCATTAACTAACAAAGTTGCATTTTTAGACGTATTAACAAGATCATATATCTCCTGAGTTGTCAAGTTGGAAATTGTAATGCTAATTCTTGTAAGTTCACCAAGAATACCTTCTGTGCCAATGACTTCATTATTCTGTTCCGTACGAATTTCACCAACCACATAAGAAGGCGTTTCGTCTGACAGCGGCATGAGCAGCTTCTCTGCCGTCATCAGCTCCGACTGTACTTTCTTCTCCGGCTCCGGGGCCGGCGTTTCATTTTCTTTGGCTCTCGGCTCGGGCTGCGGCTCGTTCATAGACGGAGCGGGCCCCTCCGGCGCCTGCACATCCTCTGCCAGCGCCGCCATCGGCAGCATCGACAGACACAGCGCCAGACAGAGCAGCCAGCTGATCACACGTTTTTTCATAGATGCCTCCTTTTATCCTTTAATCAAACGCCCTTCGGGCGATTCCTACAGATCCTTCGGCACCAGTCACAGCTTCTGCGCCGCGGTTCTATCCTCGCTGCGGCGGTGAAATGTCCCACCAGATCAGGCGGCTTTTCGCGTGCTTGCGCACCGCATTTGTGCAGCCTGTATGCAAAAAGTGCAAAAGCTTTACTTATCTTGGTAATAATTATAACAGTTTTTTGACTATTGCGTAAATCAGCACAAAATATAAAAATCATGATGCTATTTTGTTGATATTTCCAAATTAGCTGATTATATGCCGCCGGATTTTCAGGCCTTTCCGCAAAAACCGCGCATTTTTTCAAACCCTCATTGCTGGCAGTATCTTATGCTTTAGGCTTTTTCGAGGTGCGCCGGTGCAGAAGACGTATGACCGGTTCCTCTCAAGATAACGCCATATTATAATATTTTCTTTGTGTATTGTGTAGCAACCGGCACCATTCGCAGAAGAATGCATTTCAATGCCTTTCGACGAGCAAACAGTTTCCTGCTATGCTGAAAAAAGAAATATCTCAGGAGAGCGAGTGCGATGAAGAAGATACTCTTTGTGTGCTTGGGCAACATCTGCCACAGCCCGATGGCGGAGTTCGTGATGAAGGACTTGGCAGGCTGTCAGGGGCTTCTGTATAAAACAGAAATAGAATTTTGCTAACTTACAAATGTGTGGTAAGGTGAACGGAATGGATAACGAGCTTCAAACGAACTATACAACAGAGCAGACCTATCATTCAATCCGCCATTCCATTGTGTCTGCAAAGCGTAGTTTGAGTGCGGCAGTAAACTCCGCAATGGTGACGGCCTATTGGGAAATCGGCGAGCAGATCTACAAAGCCTGCGGAGAAAATGACCGCGCAGGATATGGCAAAAAGCTGCTGCAGCACATCTGACAGCTGAATTTGGAAAGGATTCGACGAGTCAAATTTGCGAAAGATGCGCCAGTTCTACTGCGCATATCCAATTTGAGACACACTGTGTCCCGAATTGAGCTGGTCGCACTACCGACTACTGATGCGCGTTGCCAATGAGAAAGAGAGAGACTTCTATGCGGAAGAATGCGCGAAATCCGCGTGGAGCGTCCGACAGCTTGAACGGCAGATCCACACGATGTACTATCAGCGCATCTTGGCAAGCCAGGATAAATCACTTGTCGCTGCTGAGATACAAACAACGGAGCCAAAACCGGAATATGAAAAAATCATCAAAGACCCCTATGTAATGGAGTTCCTGCAAATCCAACCGGATACGCATGTGTATGAGGGAGAATTGGAGCAGGCATTGATTGACCACCTGCAACACTTCCTGCTGGAGCTGGGACGAGGCTTCTCCTTTGTAGCACGACAGAAGAAGTTTACGCTGGATGGTCAAAACTTTTTCATCGACCTTGTGTTTTACAATTATATCCTCAAGTGCTTTGTGCTAATCGATCTGAAGATGGGTCAGCTTACGCATCAGGATCTCGGTCAGATGCAGATGTACGTCAACTACTATACTCGTGAGTTGATGAACGAAGGGGACACACCGCCGATTGGCATTGTCCTCTGCGCCGATAAAAGTGATGCTGTTGTGAAGTACACTTTACCGGAGGATAATCACCAGATTTTCGCATCCAAGTATTTTACTTATCTGCCGACAGAGGAAGAATTGAAGCGAGAACTGCGGCTGGATGAGTTCCAAAAGCTGGACGAGTAATACTCGTGTTGAATTCGGACGGGGGTTCGAATTGCGTCAGCGAAAATTTGAAATAATTCATTCTATGAAAAATGCTGACTACACTGAATTGAAAAAATCTGAAAAATTCACTCCGGCGCTCTATCATGAGAAAGATGGAATCTGGGAAGGAGGCAGTACAAGCCAGTTTTCACCGGTAATGACATTTAAGCTTTGGGAAAAGTTTTCTGATAGTTGTCTGGAGGTATCTGAAAGCATGGAAGTTAATGGAAAGAAAACTTTTGGATATGATGAACCAATTATCTATAAGCGAGTATAATCCAAGAATGAAATATTGCGATAAATTCCAGTTTGCCGTACTTGATCCCAACAGGGCTTGAGGCGGGCACGCCCCGACAAGAAGCTGTCCCAAAGAGACAGAAATTTTCAAGAATTGAAAATTTGCGGCCACGGGACGATCCGCGCTCTTGTGAACAATAGAAAAACCAGAACTGCATGGCTGATTCAGCGAACGGTTCTGGTTTTTCTTGACGGGCGAAGGCCTTTCTGATAGGGTAAAGGCAAACTGGAGAACTGGTGCCCGACGCACTGCGTGTCGGGCGCGGGGAGGGAAAAGCGTGGAAGAAAATCTGTTTCGTTCCATCCCGCGGGTGGACGAGCTGCTCGGTCGGGACGAGCTCAAGGTGTCGGCGCTGCCGCCGGTGCTGCTGCGCGAGAGCGTGCGCGAGGAGCTGGACGCGCTGCGAGACGAAGTGCGCGGCGGCCTTTCCGCGCTGCCGGAGACAGGCATACTCTGCGCGCGCATTCTGGCACGTGCAGAGGAAAAGCAGCTTCCGACGCTGCGCTCGGTCATCAACGCGACCGGCGTGACGCTGCACACGAACCTTGGCCGCGCCTGCCTGAGCGAGCGCGCGGCGAACGCCGCGGCAGAGGCGGCGAGAGATTATTCGACGCTTGAATACGATGTGGAAAACGGCTGCCGCGGCTCGCGCTATCAGCACGTGGAGGCGCTTTTGTGCCGCCTGACGGGCGCGGAGGCGGCGATGGCCGTGAACAACAACGCCGCGGCGGTGCTGCTCATCCTGTCCGCGCTCGCGGGCGGGGGAGAGGTCATCGCCTCGCGCGGCGAGCTCGTCGAGATCGGCGGCTCGTTCCGCATTCCGGAGATTGTGACGCAGTGCGGCTGCACGCTGTGCGAGGTCGGCGCGACGAACAAGACGCACCGGCGCGACTATGAAGCCGCCATCGGCGAGCAGACGAGAGCGCTTTTGAAGGTGCATACAAGCAACTACCGCATCGTGGGCTTTACCGAATCCGTACCGCGGGAGGAGCTGGCGGAGATCGCGCATGGGCACGGCCTGCCGCTCATTGAAGACCTCGGCAGCGGGGCGATCGTCGACCTCGAACCGTTTGGCATCCGCGGCGAGCCGACGGTGCAGAGAAGTCTGCACGCTGGTGTGGACGCTGCGTCGTTTTCGGGCGACAAGCTGCTCGGCGGGCCGCAGGCGGGGCTGATCGTCGGCAAAAGGGAGTACATCGAACGGATCAAAAAGCACCCGCTTGCGCGGGCGCTGCGGCTCGACAAGATGACGCTTGCCGCGCTGCACGCGACGCTCAGCGCCTATCTGGATGCCGAGATCGCCGTGCGAGAGATCCCGACGCTCGCGATGCTGTCGGCGAGCGAGGATGAGCTGCACGCCAAGGCGCTGCGGCTGCAAAAGGCGCTCGCGGACACGGGCGTTTCCTCGCAGCTCGTGTGGACGGGCGACGCTGTCGGCGGCGGCAGCGCTCCGGCGCAGGAGCTCACCGGCTGGGCCGTCGCGATCGAGCCGGGGAGGCTCAGCGTGGATGAACTGGAAGAGAAGATGCGCCTTCGCGCCAAGCCCATCGTCGCGCGTATCCACCGCAGGCAATATTTGCTGTGCGTGCGCACGATTCGAGAGGAAGACTTTGCCGAGATCGCCGCGGCGGCTGCGGAGGCCATCCGATGAAGCATGTTATCATCGGCATGGCGGGTCATGTCGACCACGGCAAGACCGAGCTCGTCAAGGCGCTCACGGGCGTGGACACCGACCGGCTGGCCGAGGAGAAAAAGCGCGGCATCACGATCGACCTCGGCTTTGCGCGCCTCGACTTTCCGGACGGGAGCTGTGCGAGCATCGTCGATGTGCCGGGGCACGAGAGGTTCATCAAGAACATGCTCGCCGGCGCGGGCGGTGTCGACCTTGCGATGCTTGTCGTGGCGGCGGACGAGGGCTTCATGCCGCAGACAGTCGAGCATCTGGACATCCTGCAGCTGCTCGGTGTGAAGGACGGACTCATCGTGCTGACAAAGACCGACTTAGTCGACGAGGACTGGCTGAACATGCTCGAAGAGGACGTCAAAAGCCACGTCAAGGGCACGTTTTTAGAGGATAAGCCGATCCTGCGCACGTCCGTCCGCACGGGCGAAGGCATTGAGGCCCTGCGCGAAGCGCTCCACGTTCTGACGCTGCACGCGGAGGAAAAGAGCGCGCGCACGCCGTTCCGCCTGCCCATCGACCGCGTGTTTTCCGTCGACGGCTTCGGCACGATCGTCACCGGCACGCTCATCGACGGGCACATCGCCGTCGGCGACGAGGCGCAGCTCATGCCGCTCGGGAATAAGTGCCGCGTGCGCAATTTGCAGGTGCACGGGCGCGACGTGTCGGCGGTGTACGCCGGACAGCGCGCGGCGGTCAACTTAGCGGGCATCAAAAAAGAGAGCATCAGCCGCGGCGATGTGCTGTGCAGGACGGATTCGATGCAGCCGTCGCTGATGCTGGACGTGAAACTGCAAAATCTGCCGGATTCTAAGCGGATCATCGAGAGCGGCTCGCGCCTGCACCTCTACCACGGCGCGGCGATGCGCCTTGCAAAGGCGGTGCTGCTGGACCGCGACGCGCTGCGTCCGGGCGAGAGCTGCTATGCCCAGCTGCGGCTGAGTGAAGCGCTCGCCGCGCGGCAGGGCGACCGCTTTGTCGTGCGCTTCTACTCGCCGCTCGAGACCGTCGGCGGCGGGGTGATCCTGGACGAGCATCCGTACCGGCACAAGCGAAACGACGCGCGCGTGATCGCCTCGCTCGCCGTGCGCGAGAGCGGATCGGACGAGGCAAAGCTTGTGCAGGCCGTCGGCGAGCACGGCGCGGATGGCATGACGCTTGCGGACCTTGCCGCGTGCTTCGATGAACCGGAAGAAAAACTGGTGGAAATGCTCGCCGTGCTCTGTGCGCGGGGAAAGCTCGTCGAGATCGCGCCGTCGCGCTATCTTACATCGTCGACGCTGGACAGGCTGTGGACGGACTGCGAGACGATGCTGTCAAAGTACCACCGCGAGCATCCGCTGCACGCGGGCATGCGCCTCGCCGAGGCGCGGCAGCGGCTTCTGCGCGGCAAAGCACGGGAAAATGCGGACGCGATCCTCGCCTGCTTTGCGCGCGAGGGAAAACTCACGCTGACGGCGGAGCACTGCGCGCTTGCGGACTTTTCCGTGCATCTGACCAAGCGGCAGAGCGCCATCCGGGAAGAGCTGCTGCGCACCTGCCGCGCGGCGGGAATTCTTGGCAAAAAGCAGGACGAGCTCTGCGCGCTGTTCGACAAAAAAGACCGCGTGGAGTGCGCGCGCGTGCTCGAAAGCCTTTTGTCCACCGGCGAGCTCGTGCTGCTTGCGCCGGAGCTCTGCGTCGAAAAAAGCGTTCTGGATGCGGTCGACGCAAGGGTGAAGGCATGGTTTGCAACGCACGACACGCTCACGCTGGGAGAATTCCGCGACGCGCTCGGCACCTCGCGCGACCACGCGCTGCTGGTGCTGGAGTATTACGACCGGCGAGGGATTCTTCGCCGCGAGGGCGATGTCCGCAGGCCGGGCGCGCAGTTTGGCGAGATAGAAAAATGAGGCGGCTTTTGTCGCCTCTCACATGGGAGTAGATGGGTGCTGGTGTGCCCCCCGGTCTTCAAAACCGGTGAGAGGGGTGAAGAGCCTCTCGGGTGAGTTCGATCCTCACATGCTCCCGCCAGAGCCTCGCGGCCGTGTGCCGCGGGGCTTTTTGAAAAATGTGGATTTCCCTCTTGACAGAACGGAGGGAAGCTCATATAATACTACTGTTCGCGGCGTGAGCCGTACAACTTCATATCCGGGTGTAGCGCAGTTGGTAGCGCGCATGGTTCGGGACCATGAGGCCGTGAGTTCGAATCTCGCCACTCGGACCAGTTAAAAGCCTTGAAAACGTAAGTTTTCAAGGCTTTTTTGCAACTTTTAAGAGCAAAACGCGTGGTGCGCAGATGTGTAAAAACTCCAAAAGCGCACAAAAAAGCGCACAACTGCGAAAATCGCGTGTGAAAGTCATTGATACGTCAGAAATGAAAGGGTGCGTTTCAATGGCGAACATTCGAGAAAACAAGAAAAACAGCAAGATTATTTCTTTCCGCTTTATCGTCTGCTTAGAGCGTGATGTGCGCGGCAAGCAAATCAGAAAATACACCACTTGGATAGCGCCCGCCGACTTGACGCCAGCAAAGGCAAGAAAAGCGGCGGAACGTGCGGCGGATGCGTGGGAAGAGGAAGTCAAAGCAGAGTAGGGAGGAGACCGCCTTCTTGAAAAAAGTTTTAACACTCATCTCACTGCAATACTACGACGACGCGAAAGCAGGTATAGCTACACTATTTATAACTATATGGGCCAAGGATAAAGAAAAATTGGCAAGAAAAAATAGTTAACTGATTGAGATAAAGCTCGTCCATCTTCTTTAATTTCTGTTAATGGACAAATGATCCCTTTTATAAGATTTATCTATCTAATAAGTGTAAGAAAAATGCCTTTGCTAAAATATGAATTATTTGTCCAAAATCAATTTATTTCATCGTATAAATAGGAAAATGAGTAAAGAAGGTGATAACAATGGGCTAATTATTTATTAACGGCAATACCAATTCACTCTGTCGTATATTTCAATAGATTTGGAGGATAAAATGAGACAGTATAAATGGAAAAAGAGTTTATGCATGTTTTTGGCGTTGTTGATGCTTTTTAGCACTTTTTCAACACCTCAGGCAACCTTTTCTGCCGATAATGTGGATGTAATCGAAAACGCTGTCGAAGAATATGTGAAATCATGGTTTTTTGAAAATTTCTCAGAACATTATATCTTGTCAGATTATTCTTCATCTGTCTCAGAACTCACAATTACTGGGGATGAAATCTTAGCAACAGTGCCTTTGGGGGCTTATACTACCTTAAAATATACAAGTGTTGATTCTTTGCCATACATGTTAGGAATTAAGGAAAAACTAAATATATCTTCTCTTGCTGAGATCGTCCCTGCAGACTTTGCGCAAAAATATGGTAAGGCGGCTGTTGCTGAACTTCGTAAATCTGTTGACTATGGAGTTGAGACAAGCAGTTCGTCTGCAGTAGCAAGCAAACTTTCGATGGACAGCAAAGGAAATAGTGCGCTTACTACAAAGAGAGCAGTCGATACTTTGAAGAATTCGATGCATATTACTTCAGCCCAGGCGGAAGATATCATCTCTTTGGTAGCAAATAATTTCGTTGACGCAGCTGAGTGTATTGGAGTACCGACGTTATTAACACTCGAGATTTCCTTTGCAGCGAAGTACAATAGCGACGGAACATTTAGCAATGTCACAATTGAGCAACGTCATGGGGATTACGCTGTTGAATCAGAGAGTGAAATCAAGCCGCTTTCCTTTGAGGACTTGAAGAAATCTGCGGAGGAAGAAATTGATGTTTGTTTGGCATCTGATTTGAGTTCCTTGCAGGCGGTAGTTCCTCTTGCCGCAGCTGATAATTATAATCGCGTAGCTGCGAGAGATTACGCATGGCAACACACGGCCCCTGGCTATGGCTATCATCAGAACGATCCTGATCTTGGCGGCTATACACCTTCGACAACATGCGGGCATACATTCTATGACAAGAATGGCAACAAAACGTATGTTTATGTGGACCGCAGTTTTTGGAACACCACAGATTATCCGTCGTGTATGGCGCTTGGCCATTGCCATAATGATTGCGCTTGCTTTGTGTCTCAATGCATGGTAGCCGGCGGAATCTTACCTACAAGTGATTGGTATTATGGATCACTCACATGGGTAAGTGCGTCTAGGTTAATCGATTTTATTACGAGTAATGAGGTCGGCGGATATGCTGTGACATATAAGACTTGTAATGCTGGCAATATTGTTTACTGGGAAGGACATATTACGCTCTGCACTTTGAATGATACTGTCTCGCATCGATATACTGGACACACGAATGATCGTAATAACTCAAAATTCAGCTCAGCAGATGCATATTACGCTATTAATTTAGCGTGACGTGAATATCTTGGAGGAGAACTCCGTGAATAGAAAATGCTTTTTTGCTTTGATGTTACTTTGGCTAATTTCAATGGTTAGTGGATGCTTTAATAAGCAAGGAAACGCTGCATTTGAACCTCAAGAGACTGTTTTCACCAATGGTGCATTTTCCCTTGCGTTGCCTTGTGAGTTGTCTAATCAAGTAATCGTTAATCCGTCGGAAAGTTTTTACATCACCGATCAGACTGTTTTTTCAGTATTCCATGCTGATACTTTTGCGGCGGAAAATCTAGGATGGATTTTTTCAATCTGTAGATATACTGAAAGCGAGTACTGCGAGGAATACTTGCAGAGCGAAAGTCGTCAATATGTGTTTGCAAGAGATGAATGGGGATATTACTGCGTCCTCTTTCCAAGTGATGTACAGTCTTTAGATCCTACGGTAAATAGCTTTATGGAAAACGTCCGCCAAAATGAACTGGACGGCATCTTGGATGATTTTATTTCCAGAAATGCTCTTGAAGAATACGGTGAGAAATCCTTGGGGGCATACGAAGAAATCGAATCGAACGAGGAAGAAAAACCAAATACGACTATGATTCCCAATTTTTCCGTGCTTGTTTGCGACCAACCAACATGGGCTGGTATCTGTGATTGGTTTTATTCCAATTCGATGCATCAAAAGACTATGCTTCTAAGTGATTTTTGTAACCGTGCGCCTCTGGAGGAGTGTATTACATCTCTTTTAACTAATAGTAGTGACGTCATTTTAATTCCCTGCAATGATGAAATCTTGGAAGGGTTTTCACAGTTTCGAGCAATACCGATTCAAAAAGATGCAATCGTATTTGTCCGTAATAATAGCAGTGAGTTGTATAACCTGAATCAGTCGCAGATTGTGGATGCGTATACAACAGATGCACAGATTTATTGGGATAGAACAGGGGGCGAACCCATTATTCCGTCAATGGGATATTTGGACTTGGAAGTTGAACTTTGGCAGGAACTTTCAATGTGCTTTGACCTCGTTGCAACTTCGAAAAACATAGTTTCGGCGGCCGATTCTGATAACCCTGCACAGGCCATTATAGAAAAAAACCTAAATGGAACGGGCGTGTGGCCATACTATTTTAGCTTATTGACCGGAGAAGTTGGTATTAATGGTTCTGTTGTTACAGTTGACGGGGTTTATCCATCTGCACAAACAATTTTGAATGAAGACTATCCATATACACTGAGCTATTATGCCATTTTTTCATCGCAGAATCCATACTGCAACCAAATCCTCGATTTTGTTGAGCGGCTCGAATCAGTGCTTTTGTAAAGGAGAAAGATATGAAAAAGAAGATAACCAAAATCATACTCGCAGTATGCCTTGTTGTTGCAGGACTTCCCCTTTTTGCTATTGGAGCGAGGGCTAACGACGATGCGAATACGAACAGCGAGATGATGATCTCGGTTGATAACTATTTTGATTATAGAAATGCTAAGCTAATGACAGCAAGCTTTGGTGCAGGATACACTGCTGATAGTATGGATTATCCTGCGTTAGTGTGTAATGATGTTGAAGCTCCAGCGATGGCCATGGAGGCGAAGACGAACACAGATTTAAGAACAAGCGGCATGATGGATTACTTTGAATCATGCAAGCTTCATTTGCTGAGCTGGGAAGCCTTTACTGGGGAGCCTCAGGACATTACAACAATGGAAAACGGACTTGTGTCTTGCAAAGTATACGAGTGGGTGGAGTATACATGGTATAGTGATGATTTTCCTGATCCGGTTTCGTCTGGATTTGGAACGTGGCATACATTAACACTTGCTCCGAATGCTGGAGATACTAGCTATCAAATTGTCCAAGATATTTATGACGAAAGTGATATTAGTGGCTTTAACAACACCGTTAGTAAAGCGAATGATTTTGACAACGAAATTTTACCACACTATGATACAAGAGGTAATGTATCAACATTCTCTGCGTTAGCATCGTCGTTTTCTCGTTCTGCAGCAGTTAGTTATGCAGACGCCTATGTTGGAAACTACTCGTTTTCATCTGGGGATGTTGCAGATTATACTTACTATAATAAACAATATAAAAACTTTAATGCATCGGGCGGCGACTGTGCGAACTATGTGTCGCAGTGCTTAAAAGCGGCCGGACTTGGCACAACGAGTAACTGGTATTATAACAATAATGGCAGTATTTGCACAGATAGTACCCATGACGCAAGAGTTGGTCATACGTGTACGAATACGCATATTTGCGGAGAGGCGTGGAGAAGATCAACTGAACTAAGAAAAGAACTTTCTTCATATTATGCATCCACTTTTGATACTGATCCAAGCCCAGATTCTTTCTGTGTTGCAGATGTTGGCTTTTTTGGGAGAGGTGCAACACAATCACACTCTGTTATTTGCGTTGCAACTGGTGGCAATTCTTTCCTCATCAATTCTCATAACAACGATAGAAAGAGAGTTGAATATAATGCGAGAACGATTGCTAGTAACAGTTTAAGTAGACTACACATTCATAGCGGCAACTCTTGGACGAAATATAATGCAACTTATCACAGAGGGCTTTGTAATGGCGGCTGTGGTGAGTTTGTTTTGGCACAGCATTATGCTAGAACGCCCGGAAGTAATGCTACTTGTTTGGGGTGCGGCTATGTTGGGAACATTTCTATTGGACTTATGTCTATGGGGGATAAGTTATCCTGATAAGCGGCGATGGGGAGACAGCCTGTCGCAAGCACACTTTTACAAATGGCAGTCTACTAAGCAATTTTATACAAGGAGGTATATTATGAGGACATCTATTCGAAATATCCTTTCTGCGATTATCATTATGTCAGTCTTGCTCTGCAATGCCATGGCTATCGAAAAAGAGAATATCAAAATAAATTCCGCTGCTGAGGAATTAATTGTAGACTTTCTTGATGCATATTCAACATCTCTTGTAGAGTTAACACCGCTCGACTATTCTGATTTTTTTTGGGATACGGAGAGCACAACTGTTTTTGCCCTACTTACTGACTATCGAATTGAATATGACAGCTTATGGGATAGCAGATATAGTAACATTTCGATTGATCCTGAATTTAGTAATATCAGCGCAGTTGATGACGAAATCGTTGCCGATGTAAAATTGAGTTATGAGGCAAATATTTGGCATGATGGTAAGAGCGAGAAAACACTTGGGGTAATTGATTTTACATTTACGTTAAAAGCAAGCGATGATAATTGGAAAATCTCGGCTATAACTCGCGAAGGCGACGAAGAATGGATTGAAGATGCAAAGACTTCTTCAGCGAAAAAAACTGGAACGACTGTAGTTTCGGAATTGAAGCGCTTATTAAATGAAGAACTTGCGAAAGCAAAAGCATTGCCTCATACTAAAATGCTTTATGGAACGCCTATAGATCCCAAGGAGACGCAGGTACTCAATACATCCGTCGAAGATACTAAAGCAAGTAGCATGCGTAATGCTTTAATTGTGGCATACGATGCAAACAAAGCGGTTAATTATAGCGATTGCTATGCGCTTACAGAAAATTCACTTTTTTATGAAGCCGATAAGGATTGCACAAACTTTGTGTCACAGTGTGTATGGGCCGGATATGGCGGTTGGGTAAATGGTGATGAGACTGCCAATGCACAAAACATTGCAGCTCACTACCGCATGTATCATCACAATAACAGTGATTGGTATACGACCAGTTGGTTTGCACACAAAAACGGTGGTAGCAGCCCGTGGGAAAGTGCAACATCACATGGAAATTTTGCTTTAGGAAATACGGGCAGCGGTTTGGGTCCATTTGGACTTGGAAGTACTACAGCAGTTCTGTATAGTAACTATGATGCGAGTTCGATTCAGAGGGGCGATGTTGTCCAACTAGGTAGATCTGCAAATGACATACGGCATTCTGTGATTGTTCGAACTGCAGGAAGTTCATTCGAAAATATCTTTGTGAATTCGCATAATTCGAAACATTATAACTATCCTCTGAGTAAATATTTTGAGACATATTCCTATATCCGCGTTATTCACTATCGCCCTGCTTTTTTTGCAAATTAAGCTGCTTTTAGCATACGAATACGAAAAAGGGCTTTGTTAGACTAATGTGAGGTAAGCGTCAAACCTCCCCGCGTATAAAAAGGCCGCCATCTCAAGGAGCTTTTGCTCACCGAGATGGCGGTCAATTATTTTTGCGGCACATAACATTCTTTCGGGGCTCTCGCGGGAAGCAGCTTTTCGGCCCATGCTTTGCCAGTTTCACTCAGCTGCGGCGCGTTTTGCAGAACCCACAGCAGATAACGGTACGGATCAAGGGCATTCTCCT
>OJQG01000797.1_pt1 | contig 15116 bp, 7 predicted proteins | sample 1598701 | NCBI WGS metagenome assembly OJQG01 (sample SAMN03922504, study PRJEB24848) | human gut metagenome | isolation source: stool sample | host: Homo sapiens | place: Germany | collected 2011-11 | reverse complement strand
GGTTGTCGATACGGCGGCTCTCGTGGCGCTCGGTGCCAATGATGAACAGGCCGCCTGCGGCGCGCACCTCGTCGGCCTCGGCGTCAATGGCGGGCTTGTACTGGGCGTACAGCTGGTCAAAGCGCTGACGTGCGGCCAGAATGTTGGCATCGGTGGTCTCACCGTGGCCGTTGGCCTCGGTCAGCAGCAGCTCCACGGCTGCCGGGTCGGCATCCTGCGGGGTGTCGGGGTTGAGCAGGTTCTCGCAGAAGTGCTCCTTGCGCATCTGAGCCTTTGCCATGAACTCGGCGTTGCCGCCCAGCATGATATCGGTACCACGGCCTGCCATGTTGGTGGCGATGGTGATGGCACCCTTTTTACCGGCCTGCGCTACGATCTCGGCTTCGCGCTCGTGGTTCTTGGCGTTCAGCACGTTGAAATCCCGGGTATGGCGCTGTAACATTTTGGCGAGGATCTCGCTCTTTTCCACGCTGACAGTACCCACCAGCACAGGCTGACCGTTCTTGTGGCACTCCATTACCTGCTCGATGACGGCGCGGTACTTGCCCTCCACGGTCTTGTAGATGGCGTCCGGGTAGTCCTTGCGCTGCACCGGGCGGTTGGTGGGCACGCTGACGATGTTCAGGCCGTAGATCTCGGTGAACTCGGTGGCTTCGGTGCGGGCGGTACCGGTCATACCGGACAGCTTTTTGTACATACGGAAGTAGTTCTGGAAGGTGATGGTGGCCAGCGTCTTGCTCTCGGCGGCGATTTTCACGCCCTCCTTGGCCTCGATGGCCTGATGCAGACCCTCGTTGTACCGGCGGCCGATCATCAGACGGCCGGTGAACTCGTCCACGATGATGACCTGACCGTCCTTGACCACATAGTCGATATCCCGCTGCATCACGCCGTAGGCCTTGATGGCCTGATCGATGTGGTGGGCAAGGGTCATGTTCTCGGCGGCGGCAAGGTTTTCTACCTTAAAATAGGCCTCGGCCTTTTTGATGCCGGCGGCGGTCAGGGTACAGGTCTTGTGCTTTTCGTCCACAACGTAATCGCCATCGGCCTGCTCGTCGGTGGAGACCTTATCTTCCAGTTCCACCACCACGCTCTTGCGCAGGGTGCGCACAAAGCGGTCCACCTGCGTATACAGGCTGGAGGAGTCCTCGCCGCGGCCGGAGATGATCAGGGGGGTGCGGGCTTCATCGATCAGGATGGAGTCCACCTCGTCCACGATGGCGTAGGCGTGGCCGCGCTGCACCATGTTGGCCTTGTAGGTCACCATGTTGTCGCGCAGGTAGTCAAAGCCGAACTCATTGTTGGTGCCGTAGGTGATATCGGCATTGTAGGCGGCCCGGCGGGCGTCGCCGTCCATGCCCTGCACGATCAGACCGACAGTCAACCCCAGCCAACGATAGAGCTTGCCCATCCACTCGCTGTCGCGCTTGGCCAGATAGTCGTTGACGGTAACAATGTGCACCCCTTCGCCGGTCAGGGCGTTCAGGTAGGCGGGCAGGGTAGCCACAAGGGTCTTGCCCTCACCGGTCTGCATCTCGGCAATATCGCCGCGGTGCAGGGCAATGCCGCCGGTCACCTGTACCGGGAAGTGCTTCATGCCCAGCACACGCCATGCGGCCTCGCGGCAGACGGCAAAGGCATCCGGCAGGATGTCGTCCAGCGTTTTGCCCTCGGCCAGCTGCTGCTTGAACATGGCAGTCTGCGCCTGCAAGTCGGCATCGGACATGGCCTGATACTTGGGCTCCAGTGCCAGCACCTGTTTGGTGATGGGGTTTACCTTTTTCAGCTCCCGGTCAGAGAAGCTGCCAAAAAGTTTTTCAACAAGGGACATAGGTCACACCTCATAAATCTTAAAAATCGGGCTGTGATGCGCCCGGAATCGCGCATAACAATACAAGTATATGATACACCAAAGCGGCAGACACGTCAAATCTGCAAGGCTATTTTAGCCTGTTTTTACATGAACTTTCTGTAAAAAGATGCTGCAAGCCGTTCACAGATCCCCCGATCTCCCGGCAGCACACTTTATTTTCGCCCTATCGCTTTTGGGGAAATCGTGGTAGAATAGGACTATCATTGATAGGGAGGGCTGTACTTATGCTCAAACGGCTGCGCACTGCGCACCCCATTCTTTATTGTATCCTGTCTGAGGTGCTGTTCCTTGGCAGCATGGTCTTGTTCAGCCTGCTGGCTACCATCGGACTGGCAGCGGCAGGCGCGGATTTTGACACCATGGACGGCTATCTGCTGGGTTCTGTGCAGGAGGCTGTGGGGCTGGCGGTGGCGCTTTTGCTGCTGGCCCGCACCGGCAGACTTGATCTGTTGCACCGGCGCGGCTGCGGCTTTCTGAACGGAATGCTGGTGGGCATGTACCCGCTGTTCTTCATCGGGTATACGACCGTTGGGACGCTGGCCTTTGACCGCCCGGACACGCCGCTGCTGCCGCTGCCCCGCATCCTGACCTTTATGCTGAACATGATCCTTGTGGGCGTGGCTGAGGAGCTGGTGTTCCGTGGCATCATTGCCCAGACCCTGCTGGAGCGCTACGGCACCGCCCGTGCCGGGGTGTGGAAGGCCTGCCTTGTGTCCGGCGTGCTGTTCGGCGCGGCGCACCTGAGCAATCTGCTCGGCTCGGAAGCCTTTGGCGTGCTGATGCAGTGCGTGTTTGCGGCCTCGCTGGGCGTGATGCTGGCCGCTATCTACTTCCGCACCGGCAATTTGTGGGTGACGGTATTCCTGCACAGCGCCATGGACATTGCCGCCATGCTTATCGGCGGGCTGTACGGCACCACCAGCGTGGCCGAGAGCGTGAGCGGCTACGATGCCTCGCGGCTGCTGTCGGTGGCGGTGTACCTGATCCCCACCGTGTTTCTGCTGCGCAAAAAGAAGCTGCCGGAGGTGCAGCTGTACTGGGGCGGCATTGTAAAAAATTAAGGCTTGCGGACAAAAATCTTCTTGCAATCTGCTGTACAATCTGGTATACTGTATCTGTTACCGTGGTACGGGGCTGGGAGTATGCCCGCTTTTGGGAGAACCGTTTCCCGCCGCTGTGCCATAGGCAGATAAATTACTTGAAAGAGGTACTGTATTATGAATAAGCAGGAAGTTATGGCCAAAGTCGCTCTGACCGAGAAGGACACTGGCTCCCCCGAGGTTCAGGTCGCTCTGCTGACCGCTCACATCAATGAGCTGAACGAGCACCTGAAGAAGAACCCTAACGATCACCACAGCCGCCGCGGTCTGCTGAAGATGGTTGGCCGTCGCCGCAATCTGCTGGCTTATCTCCAGAAGAAGGACATCGAGCGTTACCGTGCTCTGATCGCAACTCTGGGTCTGCGTAAGTAATTTTAACGGAGGGCAGGTACCGCAAAGGTACCTGCCCTTTGCTTTATGTATAGCTCCATGTATCCCATGCGCACAAAATAGCGGTGGCAGCGTATTGCAGCAGTAAATCGAACGCCTGTGCCTGCGGGCAGGGACGCTGGATTTATTGCTATAATGCGCACGCCACGGCTTTTTGGATAGAACGATCCGAAAAACAAGGAGGCAGAAACAATGGCAATCGAATTTGGTTCCCGCAAAGAGACCTTTGACAACTTCAAGGTCTACGAAACCATGCTGGCCGGCCGCCCGTTCAAGGTTGAAATGGGCAAGATGTGTGGCCTGTCCAATGCCAGCGCACTGATCCGCTACGGCGAGACCTGCGTGATGTGCAACGTGGTCATGAGCCCCAAGCCCCGCGAGGGCGTGGATTTCTTCCCGCTGAACGTGGAGTACGAGGAAAAGCTCTACGCCGCAGGCCGCATTCCCGGCAGCTTTATGCGCCGTGAGGGCCGCCCCGGTGAGCGCGCTATCCTGACCAGCCGCGTGGTGGACCGCCCCATGCGCCCGCTGTTCCCCAAGGAGATGCGCAACGACGTGTGCATCACCATGACCGTCATGAGCCTTGACCCGGACTGCAGCCCCGAGATCGCCGGTATGATCGGCGCTTCTCTGGTGACCGCCGTGTCCGATATCCCTTGGAACGGCCCCATCGGCGGCGTGCAGGTGGGTCTGGTGGACGGCGAGATCGTGCTGAACCCCACGCAGGAGCAGCGCAAGGTGAGCGACCTTGCTCTGACCGTTGCCGCCACCATGGACAAGATCGTGATGATCGAGGCCGGCGCCAACGAGGTGGACGAGGACACCATGCTGACCGCCATCAAGACCGCACACGTTGAGATCAAGAAGATCATCGAGTTCATCAACAAGATCGTGGCCGAGCGCGGCAAGCCGAAGATCGACTTCCAGGTGGTGGGTCTGGACATGGACGTGTTCCACGCCATCCAGAACAAGTATCTGGACGACTTCAAGGCTGCTATGGACACCGACGACAAGAACGTGCGTGACGCAGCCCTGCTGCCCATCATGGACAAGATCGCTGAGGAATACCCCGACCTGTCTGCCGCCGATCTGGATCTGGTAAGCTACAAGATGCAGAAGTTCGTGGTGCGCCGCTGGCTGCTGGATGAAGGCAAGCGCGTGGACGGCCGCGGCATCAACGAGATCCGCCCGCTGGCCGCAGAGGTGGGCATCCTGCCCCGCGTGCACGGCTCCGGTATGTTCACCCGTGGCCAGACGCAGGTGCTTACCACCTGCACGCTGGGCGGCACCAAGGACAACCAGTTGATGGATGATCTGACCGACGAGCAGACCAAGCGCTATATCCACCACTATAACTTCCCGCCGTACTCTGTGGGCGAGGCACGCGCACCGCGCAGCCCCGGCCGCCGCGAGATCGGCCACGGCGCATTGGCTGAGCGTGCTTTGGTGCCGGTGCTGCCCTCTCTGGAGGAGTTCCCCTACACCATCCGCTGCGTGTCCGAGGTGCTCTCTTCCAACGGCTCCACCTCTCAGGCTTCCATCTGCGGCTCTACGCTGGCACTGATGGACGCAGGCGTGCCCATCAAGGCTCCGGTTGCCGGTATCTCCTGCGGTCTGATCACCGAGGGCGAGCGCTGGATGACCATGCTGGACATTCAGGGCGTGGAGGACTTCCACGGCGATATGGACTTTAAGGTCGGCGGCACCCGCAAGGGCATTACCGCCATCCAGATGGATATCAAGATCGACGGCCTGACCTACGACATCATTGCCGAGGCCTTCGAGAAGTGCCGCAAGGGCCGCCTGTATATTCTGGACGAGATCATCAAGCCGGTGATCGCCGAGCCCCGTCAGGAGCTGAGCCGCTGGGCACCCAAGATGTTCAGCATGATGATCCCCACCGACAAGATCAAGGACGTGATCGGTAAGGGCGGCAAGGTCATTCAGGATATCTGCGCTACCTGCAACTGCAAGATCGACGTGCAGGAGGACGGCCATGTGTTCGTCTCCGCCGTGGATCAGGAGGACGCAAAGCGCGCCATCTTTACCATCAAGACCATTGTGGAGGACCCCGAGATCGGTGCCATCTACAAGGGCAAGGTGACCCGCCTGATGAACTTTGGTGCCTTTGTGGAGATCGCCCCGGGCAAGGAAGGCCTTGTGCATATCTCCAAGCTGGACACCAAGCGCGTGGAGCGGGTAGAGGACGTGGTTGCCGTGGGCGATGCCATCGTGGTCAAGGTGACCGACATCGACCAGCAGGGCCGCATCAACCTGAGCCGCCGCGACGCCATTCTGGCTCTGGAAGCCAAAAGGGCCGCCCAGCAGCAGTAAAAACCTAATACAGATTGCATAAAATAAGAGCCGCTGTACAAATTGTACAGCGGCTCTTTTGCGTGTACCCCCTCAGGCTCACTGCGTTCGCCAGCTCCACCCAAAAAGCTCCCCCTTCGGGGGAGCTGGCATCGAGCAAAGCGAGATGCCTGAGAGGGTTCGTGCCCAAACCCCACCCGTGAAAAGGCAATTCTGGAAAATCCGCAGATTTTCCAGAATTGCAAATTTAAAAATATATTTTCCGCTGATTATGCGCAGAGCAACGCGGAGCGCATTCAAAATCGTGCTGCGCCCGGCAGGGGAAAGGGCACAAAAAATGCTCCCCCTTGCGGGGGAGCAAATTCGGTACACAACGCCACGCTGTGCCGAAAAGAAAGGAGTGCAAAGTCAGTTTTCCTTTTTGCCCTGACGGTTCAGCACCCAGCCTGCGGCAAACAGCAGCACGCCGCTGCAGGCCAGCACCGGCACGGGCCAGTTCAACTGGCCGGTCTGGGGCAGAACAGGCTTATCGGGGTTGGAAGGGGAGACCGGGTTATCCGGATTTTCGGGGCTTACCGGGTTGTCCGGGCTGTCGGGACTTACCGGGTTATCCGGTGTGCCGGGGCTCACCGGCGTATCCGGGGTGTCCGGCTGCTCCGGGAGATCGGGGGTGTCCGGTGTGTCGGGCGTATCCGGCGGCGTGTCAGGCACATCCGGGGTGTCGGGGGTGTCCGGCGTTTCCGGGATGGTAGCGCCTACCTTGGGGGTGGCGTCCACATCGTAGATCCAGTTGTCGCCATCGGGCATGGGGATGGACACAAGGAAGGGTTTGATGGCCTCGTAGCCGTGGGATGCCTCGGTCTGCACGACCAAGTACAGACCCTGCGGCAGCTTGGTAATGTTGGCATAGCCCTCTTCGTTCACGTCCTGCTGGGCGGCAATGGCGGGCACAGCGGGCAGATACTTTACCAGCTGGTCTGCCAGCGTGCTGTCGGAAAGATCGCCCAGCACGACACCGCAGCCCGTAAAATCGTCGGTATAGTCAAAGTACAGGTTGCCGTTGGTGCGTTTGACGGAGGCCACCTGATACAGGGTAAGCTCGCCGCCGCGCAGGGGCACATCGTTGTGGGTGTCGTACAGACGGACATGGAGCGAGCCCAGACGCCCCAGCACAATGTTGGCACTGGTGGCAAACGCCGGCAGGGCGCAGCATACCACAAGGCACATAGCCAGCAGCACAGCCGCCAGACGATGACGCAGATCAATGCTTTTCATGTTCTTCACCTCTCGTTTTCTTGGGTTTGCGTGTAGAAATCAGCATACCGATCAGCAAGATCAGCAGCATGGGCAGCGCCATAATGGGCGCAACAATAATGGGTTCAATTTTAAGCGCTTCGGCGGTAACGCGGAGGTGCTTGTACTGATCCGGGGTCTCCACGCGGCGGCCGCGTACCAGCAGGCGATGGGTGTTGATGCCGTAGGGGGTGCAGGTCATCAAGGTGACGTAGTCCTTGCCTTCGGCGATCTTCAACTCATCGGTCTCGGTGGGCAGCACAATGGAAATTTTGTCCACCTCGTAGGTGAGCACCCGGTCCAGCACGGTGATGGTAAAGGTATCACCTACTTCCAGCTGGTCGAGGTTGGTAAACAGCTTTGCGCTGGGCAGGCCGCGGTGCGCCGAAATGACCGCGTGGGTGGACGCGCCGCCCACCGGCAGGCTGGTGCCCTCCAAGTGGCCTGCGGCGATCTGCAATACGCCGTCGCTGGTGCCGTGGTAGATGGGCAGCTCCACGCCGATTTTGGAAATGGTGATGTAACCCATAATGCCGGTGCCGGTAATATCCAGCGTGTCGTTGTAGCCGGTAAGCTGATCCGGGCGGTAAAGGGCGTTTTCGTTGGCGGCCACCTGTGCGTTAAAGGCATCGGCGGCGTCAAAGTAGGCGCTGTAATCCGCATCGGTCATTTTGTCCACGTCCTGCGCGTAGCTTGCCACCGCGCGGGACTGGTTGCGCTGGTTGACGTAATCGCTGATAGTGGGGTATAACATCACGGATAGACCCACGAAAAAGACGAGGATCAATATAATGGTGCTTTTGTTCTTTTTCATGGGCTACTCCCTAACGTTATAGTTTCAGGATCAGAGCAGGGGGCTTTACAGCCCCGCTCTGTGCAGGGGAAAAGGAGAGCTTAGTGGTTCTCCATGCGCTTTTTGGTAATGAGCAGGATAGCTGCTGCAACCATCAGGCCGCCGCCGATCACATAGAAGATGGTGGTGCCGATGCCGCCGGTGCCGGGCAGGGTAGTGCCGCGGTTGTTCTCGACGGGTACCAGATGGTCAGTGCCGGTTGTTGCATTTGTCTGACCGTACTTGATGGCCTGACCGCCAAATGTAGCGGCTTCGGCGGAATCTTTGGGCAGGGTACGCTCGATGATGACTTCAATGGGGGCGGTCAAAGTGTTGTAACCCTCGGGAGCGTCAGTCTCTTCCAGATAGTAAGTACCAGCGTCCAGACCCTCAAACTTGATGTTGCCGTTAGCGGGGGTCTTGACCTTTGTGGCGGCTTCCTCTGCGTTGCCAGTCCAGCCGGTCAGCTTGTAAATGCTGGTGTTAGTGCCGGTTTCGGCGAACTTTGCGTACTGCTTGTTTTCGCCGTCCTTCTTGTACAGCTGGAACTCAGCATTTTCCAGCGGGGTGTCCACATTGTTGATTTTGGTAAACTTGTGTACGCCCATTTCCCAGACGTAGGTTTTGGTGCTGGAGTGCTCAGTGTAGTTTTTGTTGCCGTATTCCAGAACGGTATCGTTGTCGTTGCCCGTAGTACCAATTTCTGCATCAGCGGTAACAGTGGCACTGTAGGTCACTTGGATGGAATCGTAAGGCATCAGCGGCTTGAGGAACTTAATCTCAAAGGTGCATTTATCAGAAGTAGAAGTTACCAGCTCATAATCGGTATCGGCGGTGAGATAATCGCTGAAGATGTTTGCGGAACCGGCACGATCACGGTGGAGATAGACCTTAACAGACGTAGAATCGAATTTCAACCCTTTGGTCATGGTATCGTGCAGAATGTAGTTGGTGGGATTACCATCGGTCACATAAATATTGGTGTGGAAATTCACCGTGTCACCAATGCCGGCATCATTGCTGTAGCCAGAATTACTGCCTTCGTAAACTTCCTTCTCGATAGTGGGCTTGCTGTTCTTTTCGTTGATTTCTGCGTTCGGGTCGGTAGTACCAATGGAGCAGATAGCACCATTGTCCAGATCAGAAACCACCAGATACCAGCCGAGGGACAGATTGCTAAATGTAAGAGTTATGCCGGTAGCCTTTTTAGAGCCAGCTACAGGGACATTATTAGTGGGATTTTTAGCATAATCGCCTGCATCATTTGCAAGTGTCTGGATAACATCACTGTCATTGTTGGTATTAGGGTTTGCCCATGTGACAACACCAGTGCTATCATCCAACTTCAAATCCGAAGGATGTGCCTGAACAAAGCTCTTCCACTCGGGAGTAACCTTATAAAGGTAGGAACTAGTACCTGCGTGGTACTCCAGAGCCAGAATACGGTAAATCGTATAAGTCTGGTTCGGAACGGCGTTGTTGATGGTAATGCTGCCTTTGGTGGTAGGACTGCTGCCTGTTTCTGCCCACGCCGGGATGGCCATGGCGCAAACCATAGCAACTGCCAGCAGTGCAGCCATGAGTTTCTTCATTGCTTTTTTCATGGAAAAAGCCCCTTTCTTTTCTGCCCCTTGCCGCCCCCTGCATTTTGCACAGGGGGGGGGGTAGGGGTGTCGTTTTTGTTCGGTCTATCGCGTAAACTTTGCGCCGGGCGGGCGGGGGCTCAGCCTCGGGCGTCCAGCTGGGGGAAGTGCAGTTTAGTCATCTGCCCTCCCTTCGCGTCTGCGCTTGCGGTGGATAAAACTATATGCCAGCGCAGACAGCATCATTGTGCCGCCCACGGCTGTGTACGGGAGTGTACCGGTGCCGCCGGTAGAGGGGAGCTCGTAGCCGGAGGAATCGGTCTCGGTGTTGATGATGGTAATAGTACCATGCTGCACACCATCGTTGCCAATGTAGCTTACCGTGTAATTTTTGTTGGTGGCAACTTCCTTTACGTAGAAGTAGCAGTCTTTATAGGTTTCAGGGATCGCGTAGTTGTAAGTCCAGCTGTCCGTCTTACTCAGCGTGATGGTGTCAACCATTTTGGCGTTGGGGGTATCGCCCTTGGTCGGGGTGCACCAGAGTTCCAGCTGGATGTTATCCGGCAGGCTGCTAGCGTCTTTGGGAATGGCTTTGCCGTCTTTGTCGATCCACTGTTTTACAAAGGTAAGACGGTTGCTTTCGTTGGTCACTTCCAGATCAATGGAAGCGCTACCCTTGTAGACATTGACGTTACCTTGGGCTACGCCGGTGTTAGATTCACCGTAACTGCCGACAGCGGTTTTGTAGGCAACGTCATCCGAGGTGGAATCAGATGTCCAGATGAAGTAATGCGCCCAATCTGTATCCGTGCGGTAGCCATCCGGTGCCTGTTTTTCGGTCAGCTTGTAAAGGTAATTGTGGGGGCGGTACACAGCACCGGTTGCGTCCTCACCGGGCTTTAAACCGGCAGCTTCGGAGAAGGTCAGGTCGATCTTACCGCTCTCGTCAGTTGTTACAGTCTGGACGTCCTCGTACTCACCGCTGCCGATGTTAAACCATTGCAGCTTGAACGTTGCACCGGGCAGCAGCTTTCGGGCATCGCGACTATCAACCTTATACAGATGCAGTCCGGCAGAATCGGCAGTGCCTCCGGCGCTTGTAGCCTGCGTCTTTGTGGAAATCTCCTCGAGCGTTTTACCACAAAGCTCGGCGGTGTTTTTCATGCGGTACTCGGTTTTAGAAGTGTTCCTGTAAGCATACTCCAGAACATAGGCATAACCGTTCGGGACGCTGACGGTAAGGATATAATGGTTGCGCTGATTTTTTTGGGTCTCCTTATAGTCCACAGTATATACACCATCGGCGATCTCTGCGCCCTTCTTATCGGGAGCGGTTGGGTCATAGCTGTACAACTTGACCGTAGAGCGTACCAGCGCGGCGGTATTTGATTCGTTGCCATCGGGGTGCATATCGTCTACCAGCTCGATCATCTTGTCGGTGCCAAGCATCAGCTTGTCGGGGTTGATGACAACAGAGTACCGTACATAGCCGAAATCATCATCATACCATCCGCGCTTGCTTATGATCTGGGATTCATGCTTGACCTCAGTTTCGGTGGTAGAGCTATACTCTCCCCATTGTGCAGAGTTGCTGAAAAATTTGGACTGCGTCTGCTTAGTAGCATCCCAGATGCTATCATCCACTTGAGCAGCAAAACGGATCAGGATGCGGTCGACAAGCTGCGGGTCGGGGTATTTCAGATACTTGAAATTACCAGTAAGACCAAATGTCAACTTCTGGCCGTTCTGCTGGACGCTGAAGAAGTCAGCGGTTGAAAGGTTTCCTTGAATCTGGGGCTGTTCATCGCCATTTTTATACCATTGTGCATCGGACATGTATTGCCGCCATGTATTGCCAGTGGTGTACATATCTTCAGCACCACGGCGCACTACTACATAGGCAGAGTCTTTAACATAGGTCAGGCCGTCCTGCAGGGTATCGGTGACGGTGGTGGCTGTCCATTTTGTCAGGTCGCCGGGAGTAAGCTCCAACTGGTAGTAGATATAGGTGCCCTCGTGCTTGACGCCATTAAAATCTGTATAGCCGTTGCCTTTTTCTACAGTGACATCGTTGGCGCTATAAGAGCCTTCACTATTCGTACCGCCGGCCGTATTAGAGGACGTTTTAACAAGCCCCATGCTGTTATCGGCGGGCACGGTAAAATAGTACGTGGCGGTCTTGCCTTCGCCCTTATTCTGGAATTCAATCTTGTCACCGGGCTTCAGCGCAGTTTTATCATACGATGCCTTGGTAGAGTACTCGGAGATCACGACCTCATCCAGATCGAACGTACCGGTCTTTTCAAACGTCAGCTTGAAAGAGCGAACTGTGTCGTTATCGTTCGGGGAAGTGTACTCATACTTATCCTTACAATCTTCTTCCGCGTAATAATGGATCGTAAGGTTAAGACCGGCAGTCAACAGATCATTGTAGCCGTAGGAATTTTCTCCCACAAACACCAGCAAGTTAGCCTTGATGTCTGCTTCCAACTCGCTCTTGACGGCATAATGGTCGCCGTTTTCGGGCTTTTTGATGGTATCCTGAATCTCGACCTTGTTTGCGCCTTCATTATCGGGCAGCTGAACTTCCAACTTCCAAGGCAGCGTAAAGAGCCCGGTTGTGGTATCCAGATCGGAAGTGGTCAGGGTGGATTCATTATTACCAGATTTAGTTGTTTTGCTGACGACCTCGCTGCCTTTGTTGTAGCCGGCAGAGCCCGTGCCTTCCCACTTCTTGCCCCCATTGAGTTTGATCGTTGCAGTGTTGCTTACAGTGGGGTTCGTTGCAAAGTCAGCCGGGGCAGTTGTGGTATAGGTTACTGTATACTTGGAATTTGCATTCGGGTCGTTGAAGGGAGAATCAGTCGGGAAGGTGTAGGTGAATTTGTTTTTACCAATTTCAAAATCAGTTTTGTTAACAAGCTTTTTGCCGTCCTTGTCCTTGATGATGAATTTGCCGGTCATTTCAGTTCCGGTAGGCAGGGTATCATTCAATTCAAGCCCGGCCAGCGTGTTGCCGTTGGGGTAAATCTCGATCGTCCAAGTGATTTCTCTTGTTTTTGGGTCATAGCTGCCATATTTTTGCAGCTCGTTTTGGAAACTGATTTCTTTACCGTTGCTCTCGCCATTGGCAAAAGCGGTATTTTTAATATTACCCCAGTCCTGCTTGGTTTTCTTGAACTCAAGATCATATTCCAGCGTATAATACTGACCGGCGTTCAGCGCGGGCAGCTTGCTGCCGTCGGCTGTTGTGATCTTGATTGCAGGACGGCCGTTTTCGTTAGACGTAGTCACTTTGCAATCGTTGTACGGATCAGTGCTACCGTTCTTGTACAGCTTGACATCCTGATACTTGACATCCGAAATATTATTGATCTCGGTGATCTTATCTACCAGATCGATCGTCTCGCCGCTGCCGTTTTTCGTGCTTACGGTAACTTTGTAGTGCACCTTATAGGTACCGTCAGATTGCAGCGTATACTCAGAGCCGCTGGCGTTCTTTACGATCTCTTTTTTAACTTTAACGTCCGTCTGCTTTTTGATCTCAACAGTATGGTTGGTTCCGGGGAATCTGATCTTATTTTCAGTTGAGGTCGATGTTTCGCTTACGCGGCAATCAACGTAAAATGTGCCGCTGGTCTGTCCGCTCAGCGGTTTGTTAAAGGTGAGGGTAGCAAGACCGTTTGTGTCTACGGTAATAGTACCAATGGTTTCGTTTTGACCGTTAGTCAGATATCCGCTTGCAGTGTTTTTAAGCGGAATAAGATGGCTGGGGAGCTTGTAGGTCAGGGTGCTTACACCCTTGGCGCTCCCATCGGGAATGTCAAAGCCATAATGCAAGGATACATTGTCATTGACGGTAACGGAAACACCCTCGGGCAGTGTAGGGGCATCGGTGGTGGGAGTGCCCTTGACTGTATAAGTGTTGCCGTTGAGCGTGATCGTAGTGCCGGTGATCCAGTTATCGTTCAACGTGGCCGTGGTGCTTGCAGTCATGGGCTCACCCGCCAGCGTAAGCATGCCGGGGGCCCGCAGGGCACCGGTAACAGCGGTGGTAAGCATCTCGTCTGCGTACTGGGCGGCGGCAACATCCACCACGCCCAGAACCTCAGCGTTGGAAAGGGTGACCTCGGCCACCTTGCCGTCCACGTCGCCGGAGATAACGGTCAGGGTGTTCTCGTCCGCCTCGCTCACGATGCCCACGGTCTCCACCGGCTCAGCGTCGGTCACGGTGGTGGTCTGCGGCTCGGCAGCGGGGGAAACCACGCTGGGGGCAAGGGCATCCGCGCCGGATGCAGAGGTGCCGGTGCTGTCCGCCGGCTTTGCGGCGGGCTGGTCCGGGTTGGCGGTGTCGGGGGTGTCCTCGGCGGCGGGGGCTGCATCCAACGCAGAAGCACCGGAAGCTTCAAGCTCTGCGCCGTTCTCACCCTCAGCGTCCATGCTGAACTGGTCGTCCAGACCGTCCGCTGCACCATCGGCGCTGCTGTCCACAGCCACGGTGCGGGTGACGTACTTATTATAAATAACGATGTCGCCCACATTGGCGGTGCTGCCGTCCTCGCCGTCCAGCAGCCAGTCCATGTCGCTCATGGAGCTGCGCAGGGCAAGCACGCTGGCCTCCTGCGGGATGGCGCTCTGGGGGATACCGGCGTACTTCAGGCAGTAGGAGAGGAACATCACGTCCCACTCGCCGTAGGGGTTGCCGTAAGACTGGCCGTAGCGGGAGTAGTAGCGCAGGGTCACGCCGTCTGCGGGGTCGATCTCGAAGTTTTTCTCGCTCTGCTCGTAGCCCAGCTGGGTCTTTGCCACGCTGAGCAGGTCCTCGTCCCAGTTGCCGGTCATCACGGCCTCGGCGTTGGCGGCCTGCCACTCCTCGGGGGTCTCAAGGTCGGCGGAGGTGTCGCTCAGGCAGGCTACGGTGTGGTGATGCTCCGGCAGGGGGCAGGTAAGCACTTCCTCGTAGCAGGCGTCAGTGTGGTGGTGGTAGATGGGCTCCACGGTGTCCACCGTCGGCTCCAGTGCCACAGGTTCGGCCACAGCCATAGCCGCCAGCTCGGCGCTCTGGGTGGGCTCCACCACCTGCTCCACAAGCTCGCCCTCTTCCAGTCCACAGGTCAGCTCGTACTCGGTGGTATAGCAACTTTCGTCGTGGGTATGCTCAAATTTGTCGCAGATCAGGCTGCCGTCCTCAGGGTCGAAGCAGTCGTCACCGTGGACGTGCTCTTCCTCCATGCAGGTCAGGGTCTGCACCTCGGTGTAGCAGTCCTCGGTGTGCTCGTGGGGCACAAACTCGATCTGCGGCTCCAGCGACAGCGGCGCAGGCTCAGCCTCAACGGTGGGCTGGCTGGTGGCAGCAGCGGCGGCCAGCTCGTCCGCATTTTCAAGCTCGCCTTCCTCGTAACCGCAGGTGAGCACCTTGGTGTAGCAATCCGCGGTGTGGGTGTGCTCCTCCTCGCCGCACTGGTACTGCGCGGTCATGGAAATGCCCACGCCATGCAGCTGCCAGTTGACGAACAGGGTGGTGATCATGGCAAGTGCCAGCACAAATGCGGTGTAGCGCCGCAGGGTGTGCCGGTTCTCACGGAACCGCTCCATGTACGTTTTAAGAATGTCGTTCATAACGAAATACCTCCTCCCGGGGTCAATGGATCAACGAGAAGCTGGACAAGGGCCATACCCTTAGAAAAACCCTGCCCACGATCTGGCTTTTTTCAACGCAGCCTATCACCTGT
>OJQG01000789.1_pt1 | contig 15213 bp, 16 predicted proteins | sample 1598701 | NCBI WGS metagenome assembly OJQG01 (sample SAMN03922504, study PRJEB24848) | human gut metagenome | isolation source: stool sample | host: Homo sapiens | place: Germany | collected 2011-11 | reverse complement strand
AAAGCAGCAGATTTACAGTCTGTCCCCATTGGCCACTCGGGAACACGCCCATATTTATTTTTGCAGTCGTTTGGACTGCCTGTATATGTTACCACTGAAAGCGCAATTTGTCAACCCATAATTTGGGCTGGGCGCAAAAAAAGAAGAAATAAAGGCAGAGATCACAAAAGCCCTCCCGCTCGGGTGCGCTTTACAGCGTCCGGGCGGGAGGGCTTTTCAGCCTGACAAAAACAGGTCAGGAGAAAATCACTTCTGGTTCTTCATGTAGATGTGGTGCGGCAGACCGGCGATGTACAGCGGGGTCAGCTCGGCCTGAATCAGCGGACGGGCGTAGTCCAAGAAATCCTCGGTCATCTGGGTGTGGTTGTTGTTCATCCAGCTCAGGGGAACCTTCTTTTCCAGGTTGGCGACCTCGCTGATGGGATGCAGCTCGGTGGTGCACTGGTAAGGATTGTTGGAGATGCGCTTCAGGGCAACCATCTGGCCGGTAACACCCTCAAAGGCTGCCTTGGCGGCAGCACCACCCACCTGATAGGCCTCGGTGATGTCGGTACGGCTGGTCAGGTGACCGGCGCAGCGCTGCAGGGTGGAAAGCTCGATGCAGCGGGTCTTGGTGTCCAGATTGCGGGCCACCACATTGGCCAGATACCGTGCGGTACCGGTCAGTGCCTTGTGACCGAAAGCATCCACGGCGTGCACGTCGTCCGCCAGCTCACAGACATAGCGGCCATCCTCCAGCTTTACGCCCTCGGAAACGGCAATGACGATGCTGGGCTTCTTTTCCTGCATCACACGCACCTTTTCCACAAAGCGCTCCACGTTGAAGGGAACCTCGGGCAGGCAGATCATGTCCACGCCCTCGCAATCATCGCTCTTGGCCAGTGCGGCGGCAGCGGTCAGCCAGCCGGCATTGCGGCCCATGATCTCCACCACGGTAACGTACTTGGTGCCGTACACGGTGGCATCGCGGATGATCTCTTTCATCACAACGCCAATGTACTTGGCGGCAGAGCCGTAGCCGGGGGTGTGGTCGGTGACCATCAGGTCGTTGTCGATGGTCTTGGGCACACCCATAAAGCGAATGTCACTGCCAACGCGCTGGCCATAGTCAGCCAACTTGCCGATGGTGTCCATGGAGTCGTTGCCGCCGATATAGAAGAAGTAACCGATGTTCAGCTTTTCCAGAATGGCGAACAGCTTTTTGTACACCGCCTCGTCATCCCGCCAGTCGGGAAGCTTATAGCGGCAGCTGCCCAGAAAGCTGGACGGGGTGCGTTTGAGCAGCTCGATGTCCAAGTCATCGGTCAGCAGGGTGGAAAGATCCACCACCCGCTCCTCCAGCAGACCGGCAACACCGTTGCACATACCGTACACAACGTCTGCGCCGCGGTTCTTGCAGCTTTCAAAGACACCCGCCAGACTGGCATTGATGACAGAGGTGGGGCCGCCGGACTGACCGACAATTGCGTTTTTTCCCATGATGATTTCTCCTTTTTTGTTTTTTCTGCTTCGGCTATAAAAACGTGCAGTCGCACGAAAACAGACGCGGAAGGAAAAGACGGATCACAGACGGATGTGGCGGGGGGTACCGTTCACATAAACGGGGGTCACCTCGTCCAGGATCAGCGGACGGGCATACTCCTCAAAGGCTTCGGTCACCTGCATCCCGTCCGGAGTGATCCATTCCAGCGGGACCTTCTTTTCCAGATTTGCCACCTGCTGCACATCCACAGACTCGGTGATGCACTGGTACGGGTAGTTGGAGACCCGCTTGAGGGCGATCATACGGCCACTCTCGCCGGCAAAGGCAGCAGCGGCGGCGGCACCGCCAACGGCGTAGGCCTCGTTCACATCCGTGCGGCTGGCCAGATGGCTGGCGCAGCGCTGCAGGGTGGAAAACTCGATGGCGCGGCTCTTGCACTGCAGCTTGTCGTGGATGAGCTCCGAAAGGTAACGGCTGGTGCCGCTGAGGATGGCCTTGTGGCCAAAGGCATCCAGCTGGCCGGCGGTGGATACCAGATCGCACAGGTAGGTGCCGTCTGCAGTCTTTACGCCCTCGCTGGCTGCGATGATAACGTTGGACTTTACCCGCTGCAGCTCGTCCACCCGGGCAAGGAACTTGTCCTGATCAAAGGGTACTTCCGGCAGCAGGATCAGGTCGGGGCCTTCGCAGTCCTCGCCGCCTGCCAGACAGGCCGCACCAGCCAGCCAGCCTGCGTGGCGGCCCATGATCTCGGCCACCGTCACGCTGCGGATGTTGTACACCGAGGAGTCGCGGATGACTTCCTTTAAGATGGTAGCAATGTACTTTGCGGCAGAACCGTAGCCGGGGGTGTGGTCGGTGAGACACAGATCGTTGTCGATGGTCTTGGGCACACCGATGAACCGCACACTGCTGCCCACCTGCTGCCCATAGCGGGACAACTTTGCGATGGTATCCATCGAGTCGTTGCCGCCGATGTAGAACACGGCACAGATGTCGTACTTGTCAAACAGGGTGAACAGCTTGACGAACGGGGTGGCATCGGTGTCCGGGTCGGGCAGCTTGAAGCGGCAGCTGCCCAGATAGCTGGACGGAGTACGCTTGAGCAGCTCGATGTTCATGCGGTCATCCAGCAGGACGTTGAGCTCCAGCAGCTCTTCCTTGAGCAGACCCTCGATGCCGTACTTCATGCCGTACACCTTGTCTGCACCCAGACTGCGGGCGGCTTTGTATACGCCCGCAAGGCTGGAGTTGATCACGGCGGTAGGGCCGCCGCTCTGACCAATGATGATATTCTTGGCCATGGAAACCTCCTTCAGATCATATAAAATGTATCCGCTGCCGGGCAAACGGCTTTCCGCACCGTCCAGTAAAGTGGTCTGTCGGCCCTGCACTGCCAACGGACCGGGACGGCAAAACAGCCGTCTGCCGCAACTGACACAAAAATATTTGCAGCTTGTGTATTTGCTTTTTGTAAAATGTGCAAAATAAGCTGCAATCCTATTGTACCCGTTTTGCCTGTTGTATGCAAGACCCAATTGGTTGCACAGGCAAAAAAAATATGATAAAATGGGTGCGCACTCCAAAATTACCGGGCAGGAGCACCTGCCTGTTGGGATAAATGCAGAAAGCTGGACAGAGAATATGGGCATTTCACACGAGTATCATTCGGCACCCCGGCGGCGCACACGCGGGGGCATCGGCGGAAAGCTGCGGCTGGCGGGGGTCATTGTGGCCATCCTGCTGGTCGCCTATGCGGTGACCGCCATCTTGGAAAAAGGGACTGTGGAGGAAGAAAGCACCCCGCAGACCGGCGCAGGCGGCATTGCACAGAACATTCTGGCACCGCTGCCCATGCAGGGCGAGGCGGCTTCCGGCAGCGGCAGCGAGGGTGCAGCCGATAGCAGCGGCACGGCGCAGGCGGTACAGCTGGAAAGCTTCGGCCCCGCCCGGCAGACCGACGGTGCCTATACCATTAAGGCTTACGACGCCAGCGTCATCCGGCAGCCGGCCTGCGGTCAGGTAGACCTGAGCTATTTTTCGGACGCTGCCTTTCTGGGCGACAGCCTGACGGTGGGCTTCTCGGACTACCAAATCAATCTGAGCGGCGCGCTCATCTGCGGCTATACGGGTGTGGGGCCGGACGCCATCGTCAACCGCGCCGCCGTCAAGAGCCCCACCCGCGGGCAGGAGGTGGCGCTGGATGTGCTGGCAGCGGCGCAGCCCAAAAAGCTGTATATCCTGCTGGGCACCAACACCCTGACCACCTTGGGCGCATCTGACCGTTTTCTGGCCTACTACGGCCAGATGCTGGACGAGCTGCGCCAGACGCTGGGCGAGGACTGCATCATTTATGTGCAGTCCATCCCGCCGGTACGGCCTGCGGCAGCGGAAAAGAAGCCGGGGCTTGCCTCGGACGTGCTGCACGGCGTGAACGAGCAGCTGGCACAGCTGGCTGCAAGCAAGGGCTGCGTTTATCTGGACCTGTGGGAGGCACTGGCTGACGGCGAGGGCAACCTGAAAGAGATGATTGCCGCACCGGACGGCGTGCACCTCTCGGCCGGCAACGGCTACGGCGCATGGGTCACCTACCTGCGCAACCACGCAAAATATTCCGCAAATAACCCGTGGATCATGGGCAGCGCTTACAGCGCAGAATAAAAAGCAAAAAGCAAGTGCACCACATCTTCATCAAAAGCGTTGGCTTTTGAAAAGGTGGTGCACTTGCTTTTTTATTACTTTTTATCTTTATTCTGTGGGTCATCCAGCCCTTTGAACATCACCATGCCCAGACTTGCAAAACTGGCACCCAGCACAAAACCGACCGTTCCCAGTGTCACGCTGAATGCAGCGCCCATGGCAACGCCGAACAGGATGCCCGCGACCTGACTTTTCTTCATCTTACTGCTCTACCTTTCCGTACCATGCAACGGACAGCCGCCACGAGAGGGCGTACAGCGCCAGCGCCGCCGCCAGCACGACCACCAGCACCAGCAGCGAACCCTGCGCGGGCAGGATGCTGTCCAAAGCGCTGTCCCCCGAAGAGACGAAATATCCCATAAAGCCCCCAAGCAGACCGATGCACAGGTAGTACGCATACCGGGCTTTCTGGTAGCCAAAGCGGTAGGTCAGCGGCAGCAAAATAATATTGCCCAGCAGGGTCAGCATAGCCACCTGAAGCAGGGTCGCCACGGTGATCTGCACCGTTACCGTACCCCAGAGCAACTGTGCTGCTGCCAGCGCCGCCATACTCAGCAGCTCCGCCAGCGCCATACCGCACAAGCCGATGAGGTATTTGCCGCCCACGATCTGCTCTTTTGTCACCGGCAGAGCAGCGCAGTAAGCGCTGAACCGGCTGTTCTGGTCGTAAGCCAGCAATGTCATGGGCGACATTCCCAGCAAAAGCCCGCCGTACAGCATAAAGAAATTAGACCCTTCCTTCATGAAAAACGTTCCCACCAGCATCATAGCAATCGACACCAGAATGATCCATCTGATATAGCACCACGTCTGATAGGCATCCTTCAATAGCAGACCTTTCATTGCACATCTTCCCCTTTCACCATCAGTACAAACAATTCCTCAATGCTTACCGGGGCAAGCTCTGCTCCGGCGGGCAGTGCATCCCGGCGCACAAGCGCCTCTGCCCCGTAGGGGGTGACCCGCTTGCCGTACACGGTCACGTCCAACGCCGCCAGCTGCGCCGCCGTGCCGTGCCACAGGGCGTATTCCTCCCGCAGGGCGTCCTTTTCCTCACAGAGCAGCAGCCTGCCCTTGTGCAGAAAGGCGATGGTATCGCACAGCTTTTCCAAGTCGCTGACGATGTGGGAGGAGATGAGGATGGAGTGGTTTTCGTCCCGGGCAAAGTCCAGCAGCAGGTCGGTCACCTCGTCCCGCACCACCGGGTCCAGCCCGTTGGTGGCTTCGTCCAACAGCAGCAGCTTCGGGTGGTGTGCCAGCGCCACGGCGATGCACAGCTTCATCTTCATGCCGGTGGAGTAGTCCTTGTACTGCTTTTTATCCGGCAGGCCGAACTTTTGGCACAGCTCCGCATAGGCGGCAGCGTCCCAGTTCTGGTAGATGCCCGCCATCACTTTGCCCGCCTGCACCGCGTTCAGGCACAGAGGGATGCCCTCGCTGCCCAGCACCACGCTGATCTCCTCTTTGGTGCGGACGGAAGCAGTGCGGCTGTCCCTGCCGAGGATGGTCACAGTGCCACCGTCCCGCCGCACCATGTCTAGGATCAGCCGGATAGTGGTACTCTTGCCTGCTCCGTTTTCGCCGATCAGGCCGCAGATGGTGCCGCCGGGCAGGGTCAAGTCCAGCGGCCCAAGGGTAAAGTCCTTATAGTGCTTTGTAAGTCCCTGCAGTTCCAGTGCGTTCATATTCAGCCCTCCCATAGCAGTTCCAGCATCTCCCGCAGCTCTTCCCTGCTCAGCCCGCAGGATGCGGACAGGCGGACGGCCTCGGTAAGATGCGCTTCAATTTTTTTCAGGTTTTCTTCCCGCAGCAGCTCGGTGTTTTTCGGGGCTACAAAAAAGCCCTTTGCCGGTACTGCGTAAAGAAAGCCCTCTTTTTCCAGTTCATCGTAGGCGCGCTTGGTAGTAATGACGCTGATGCGCAGATCCCGTGCCAGCCCCCGGATGGATGGCATGGCCTCGTCCGGCTGTAAAGCCCCGCTGATGATCTGCTGCTTGATCTGGTTGTAGATCTGGTCATAGATGGGCGCGCCGCTTTTGTTGTTGATAAACAGTTCCATCGGCTGCTCCTTTGACACTTTCGTTTTGTCTGTATATGTACAGTATATACAGTAGATACAGATTTGTCAAGAGAATGCGCAAAAAAATACACCCGCCGCCCAAAACGGACAGCGGGTGCAATTTTTATAGGTTTTACAGCGCCTTGATCGCGGTCTTGATACGCTCGGCGGCAAGCTTGGTCTTTTCTGCATCGCCGAAGGCGGTCAGGCGGAAGTAGCCCTCGCCGCACTCGCCAAAGCCCACACCGGGGGTGCCCACCACGCCGCAGTTTTCCAGCAGCCAGTCGAAGAACTCCCAGCTCTTCATGTTGCCGGGGCAGCGCAGCCAGATGTAGGGGCTGTTCTTGCCGCCGCAGTACCACACGCCGCACTCGTCCAGTGCATCGGCGATCACCTTTGCGTTGCGGCGGTAGTAGTCCAGATTGGACTGGATCTCGGCCATGCCGCTCTCGGTGAACACGGCAGCAGCGGCGCGCTGCACCACATAGGGCACGCCGTTGAACTTGGTGGTCTGGCGGCGCAGCCACAGCTTGTTGATGCTCATGCCCTCGCGCTCCAGCTCCTTGGGCACGACGGTGTAGCCGCAGCGGGTGCCGGTAAAGCCTGCGATCTTGGAGAAGGAGCAGATCTCCACAGCGCACTCGCGTGCACCCTCGATCTCGAAGATGCTGCGGGCAAGCTCGCCGTCCGAGATAAAGCACTCGTAGGCGGCATCGTACAGGATGATGGCATCGTTCCTGCGGGCGTAATCCACCCATGCCTTCAGCTGTGCGCGGGTGTAGGCAGCGCCGGTGGGGTTGTTGGGGCTGCAGATATAGATGATATCTGCCTTCACGTTCTCGTCCGGCATACCGAGGAAGCCGTTTTCCTGCCCGGTGCGGCTGTAAATGATCTTGCGGCCATCGGTGACGTTATCGTCCACATAGGTGGGGTACACGGGATCCGGCACCAGCACGGTGTTGTCCACATCGAACAGACCCAGCAGGTTTGCAAGGTCGCTCTTTGCGCCGTCCGAGATAAAGATCTCGTCCTCGGCAAGCTGGGTGCCGCGGCTGGCGTAGTAGCCCTGAATAGCCTGCTTGAGGAAGGGGTAGCCCTGCTCCGGGCCGTAGCCGTGGAAGCCCTCCTTGGTGCCCATCTCCTCGGCAGCGTCGCGCATAGCCTGCACCACGCACTTCGCCAGCGGCTGGGTCACATCGCCGATGCCCAGACGGATGATCTCCTTTTCCGGGTGTGCTTCCTGATATGCAGCTACCTTGTGGGCAATGTCCACGAACAGGTAGCTGGCCTTCAGTTCGTTGTAATGCTTGTTCATCTTCATGATACTTTCCCTCGCTTCTTTTATTGGTGCAACCCTCTCAGGCATCTCGCATTCGCTCGATGCCAGCTCCCCCGAAGGGAGAGCTGGCGCCGTCAGGCGACTGAGAGGGTTCTTATTTACACTTCGGTCGTGCCCTCGCACACGGTCTCGGCAGCGCCGGTCATCAGCAGCTGCTTGCCGGGCAGCACCCGGATGGTCAGCTCACCGCCGCGCAGCTGCACATGGACGTCTTCTCCGGCGGGGCAGATGCCCAGCTCGGTCAGGGCTGCCACAGTGGCACAGGTGCCGGTACCGCAGGCCCATGTCTCACCGCTGCCGCGCTCCCACACGCGCATCTTCAGGTGGGTGGCGTCCACCACCTGCACAAACTCGGTGTTGATGCGCTCCGGGAAGTTTTCGTGGTGCTCAAAGCCCGGGCCGATCTGCTCCAGCTTCAGGCTGTCCACCTCCGGCACAATGGTCACGCAGTGGGGGTTGCCCACGCTGATGCAGGTCACCCGCCACAGGTTCTCTTCCACCTGAAGGGGCAGATCCACCAGCGGTCCTTCGCCCATGTTCACGGCGGGCAGCGCCGCCGCCATGGCGGTGTAGGTGCCCATCTCTACCTGCCACAGCCCTTCGCCCATGCGGGCAACGGTCTTTAAGCCGCTGAGGGTGTCGATGGCAAGCTTCGGCTTTGCCATGCCGTGGGTGTACAGCCACTCGGCCACGCAGCGGATGCCGTTGCCGCACATTTTGCCCTCGCTGCCGTCCGCATTGAAGATGCGCATCATGGCGTCTGCCCCGGCTGTGACCGGGGCGCAGATGCAGATAATGCCGTCCGCGCCGATGGAAAAGTGCCGCCGGGACAAGCGCTCTGAAAGCGCCGCGATCTGTTCCGGCACACCGGAGGTGCGGCAGTCCAGATAGATGTAATCGTTGGCGCAGCCCTGCATTTTGGTGAATGAAAGCTTCATGCTTATCGCTCCTTATAAAAGGGACTGGTCAGTCCCTTTAAACTCATTACTTTATAATGATAAAAAAACCGGCACGAGATGTCAAGGGAAAAAGCAGCTTTCAGACAATTTTCTTCAGTTGCTGCAAAACAGGGCTTGACAATACGCACTGCATGGGATATAAAAAAAGAGAGCGCTTTGTACAGCAGGCAAGGCTGTGCCGGATACCGGAGGCTTTTCCGGGGCACGGCGGGCTGTACGCGTATGCAATACAACTGCAAAAAGGAGACCACAGGAATGGATACTTTTGAAAAAATCCGTGCATTGCTGGCTGAGCAGCTGGACGTTGACCCGGCAAAGATCACGCTGGAAAGCGATATCATGAGCGATTTTGAGGCTGACAGTCTGGATATCGTAGACATGGTGATGACGCTGGAGGACGAGTTTGGCATCGAGGTGCCGGACGACGCCATCGAGTCCCTGCGCACCGTAGGCGATGTGGTAAACTTTGTGGACAGCCACGCGCAGAACTGATTCTTTTAGGCAAAAGCCCCGCCTTTGCAGTGCGGCACACGGCCGTGCAGGCAGACGGGGCTTTATTATGGTTCGTGCGGAACGTAAAGCGTTTGGCGCACGGCCTTGGGAGGATATAACAAAATGGCAAAAGACAACAAGAAGCTCGTGCAGGCGATCACCAGTCAGGAAGAAAACTTTGCACAGTGGTACACCGACATCTGCGTAAAGGCAGAGCTGGTGGAGTACTCCAGTGTGAAGGGCTTTATCATCCTGCGCCCCTATGGTCAGGCCATCTGGGAACTGATCCAGAAGGACTTGGATGCCCGGTTCAAGGCTACCGGCCATGAGAACGTGGCTATGCCGGTGCTGATCCCGGAGAGCCTGCTGCAGAAGGAAGGCGAGCTCGTCAATGGCTTCGCGCCGGAGGTGGCGTGGGTCACGATGGGCGGCTCCGACAAGCTGGAAGAGCGTCTGGCGGTGCGTCCCACCAGCGAGACCATGTTCTGCGATCACTGGTCCCGCGTGCTGCACAGCTACCGCGAGCTTCCCATGAAGTACAACCAGTGGTGCAGCGTGGTGCGCTGGGAAAAGACCACCCGTCCCTTCCTGCGCAGCCGCGAGTTCTGGTGGCAGGAGGGTCACACCATCCACGAGACCGCTGCCGAGGCCGAGGCTGAGACCCAGCAGCAGCTGAACTGCTACGCAGATACCTGCGAGCAGGATCTGGCGATCCCCGTGGTGAAGGGCCGCAAGACCGACAAGGAAAAGTTTGCCGGTGCCGAGGCCACCTATACCATCGAGGCCATGATGAAGGACGGCAAGGCGCTGCAGAGCGGCACCAGCCACTACTTTGGCGACAAGTTCAGCAAGGCTTACGATGTCACCTTTACCGGCCGCGACAACCAGCTGCATCATCCGTTCCAGACCAGCTGGGGCGTTTCCACCCGTCTGGTTGGTGCTATCATCATGACCCACGGCGATGACGACGGCCTGATCCTGCCCCCGGCCATTGCCCCCATTCAGGTGGTGGTGGTGCCCATTGCCGCCCACAAGCCCGGCGTCTCCGAGAAGGCTGCCGAGCTGGCCGAGAAGATCAGCAAGTACGCCCGCGTGAAGCTGGACGACAGCGACAACGCCCCCGGCTGGAAGTTTGCCCAGTGGGAGATGAAGGGCGTGCCCCTGCGCCTTGAGATCGGTCCCAAGGATCTGGAAAAGAACCAGTGTGTGCTGGTGCGCCGCGACACCCGCGAGAAGGTCTTTGTGAGCTTGGACGAGCTGGAGACCGCCATCCCCGCCCAGCTGGAGGCTCTGCGCAAGGACCTGTACCAGCGTGCACTGGAAAACCGCGAAAAGCGCACCTGGGCTGCCACCACCATGGACGAGGTGAAGGAGCTGGCCAAGGCCAACACCGGCTACATCAAGACCATGTGGTGCGGCGATCTGGCCTGTGAGATGAAGATGAAGGAAGAGGCCGGACTTTCCAGCCGCTGCATGCCCTTTGAGCAGGAGCAGCTCAGCGATGTGTGCCCCTGCTGCGGCAAGCCCGCCAAGGCCATGGTCTACTGGGGCGTTGCTTACTAAGCATTTGCCTTTCTGACCCGATACAAAACCCCCGGAGCGCTTTTGTGCTCCGGGGGTTTTACTTGTCATTTGTCGAATTATATGCTATTATAGAGTTGCTGCTCTAGCAGCAAGGCACTGCACATAACGGCAGGCGGTTCGGCCCCACTTCCGAAAGGAGGTGAAGCTTATGCCAATTACTTTGACGTTCCATATCTTCGGATTGGTATTTACCATCAAGGTAAAAAGCGAGAACCGCCACCCTGGCCGGTGACGGTTCTTAGTCTTTAAGAACTTACATCAAAAGGGCTGACCGCTTGTCGCAGTGCCTTTTCTATTTACAGTATACCCGCTTTTGAGGTTTCTGTCAAGAGCACGCAGTTTCGTTTCTGCGTGCTTTTTTCTTACCGGTCAAAGGTGGTGCTAAGGGTGGTCTGCCAGCTTTCGCCGGGGGCAAGGCAGGCGGCTGCGGCGCGCTGCTCCCAGTCCTGCGGGTCGGTGGCAGCGGCGGGCAGGCTATGCCACGGCTCAATGCACACAAAGCGCACCGGCTTTGCGGGAGCCGACCAGATGAGCGAATAGGGGTAGCCCTCCACCCGGCAGGTGATATTGCGGCCGGTGTCCTTTTCGCAGATGCCAATGGTGCCAGTGCGCAGGCCTGCCATGCAGAAGCTGTCGTTGGCAAACAGGTCATCGGTCAGCTGGATCGCCTGCTGGTTCTTCCACTGGTAATAGCTCTTGCCGCTCAGCAAGCCGTTGGGGCTGGCATCGAGGATGACCGGGCTTTCCGGCCGGTCAAAACGGAACTCGTAGTCGGTGGTGGTGTGCTTGGCGTCGAACGGCACATTGAACGCCGGGTGGAAGCCGATGCCGAAGCGTAGCTCCTCGGTGCCGGGGTTTGTCACCTGCAGGGTATGGTGCACGGTCTTGCCCTCCAGACGAAAGGTGCTGGCAAGCACAAAATCATAGGGAAAACGCTCTGCTTTGATGGCATCGTCCGCCCGCAGTTCCAGCTGGATGGTATCCCCTTCTGCCCGCAGCAGGGTGTGCTCCAGATCCCGGGCAAAGCCGTGCTGACCGCCCTTCCATGTTTTGCCCTTGGCGGTAAAGCTGCCGTCCACCAGCTTGCCCGTCCACGGGAACAGGATGGGGGCGTGGCGCTTCCAGATGGCGGGGTCGGCCTGCCAGAGCAGTTCTTCGCCTGCGACGTTCTTCAGGCTGACGGCCTCTGCACCGTGGGTGTCCACGGTCAGGGTCAGAAATTCGTTGTGAATGGTTGCCTGCATTTTCAGTATCTCCTTTGTCCTTCTTATTTTCCGGGGCCTGCTGTTTCCAGTATACTCCCCCGTGTGCCAAAAATAAAGTCCCTTCCCATGCTTGCACAAATCGTCACTGGGCAAAAGGCTTCCCCCGACCGGGGGAAGCCTTTATTCGGAAGCACGATTTCCATGCTCTGCTTGCTTCAACAGGGCTGTGCCAGCGGCAGGGTGACGACAAAGGTAGTGCCGTTTTCGCTGCTGCTCTCCACAGTCACACTGCCGCCGTGCAGTACGGCGATCTCCCGCACAAGGGCAAGGCCAAGCCCCACGCCGCCCATCTCCCGGCTGCGGGACTTATCCACCCGGAAAAAGGGCTGGAAAATGCTCTCCCGGCAGTCTGCGGGGATGCCCGGGCCGGTATCTGCAACGCGCAGCACGGCATTCTGCCTTTCCTGCCGCAGGGTGACGCGCACTGCCCCGCCGGGGCGGTTATACTTGATGCCGTTTTCCACCAGATTGAACACCAGCCGGTAGATCAGCGCATCACTGCCCACCATGCCCAGCTCCGCGCAGTCCTGCTGCAAGGAGATGTTGTTTTTCTGGGTCAGGTCGGTCAGGATCTCCTCCACCAGCGGCGCAAGGGCGATTTGGTCGGTGCGGGAGACCGATTGCAGATTGCTCATCTCTAATAAAGTGCGCACAAGGGCGGTCAGTCGGTCCAGCTGCTCCCGCAGGGAGCTGACCAGCCCGGCGGTCTCGGCGTCCATGGCCGGGTGCTCCTCTGTAAACAGCTCCAGCTTTGTCTGCAAAATAGCCAGCGGAGTGCGCAGCTCGTGGGCGGCGTTGCCCGCAAACTGCCGCTGCAATTCAAAAGACTGTGCCAGACCATCCAGCATCCGGTTCACCGACCGGCTCAGCTGCCCGAATTCCTGCACGGTATCTTCGTCCAGACGGACGGTGGCGATGCTGTCCTGATCGACCCGCTGCGCCTGCTGCGCAAGCTGCTGCAAAGGCTTCAGCGCTCTGCCGCTGACAAAATAAGCGATGGCTGCGCTGAGGATGGTGACCACGGCGGTGATGCACCAGCCCTTGCGGCCAAAAACCACCTTTGCATCGTAGACTTCCTGTGAAAAATGCGCCAGCAGGCTGGACATTTCCTCCTGTGGGATCTCGATGGTCAACGAATCCGCACTGCCGGGCTGATACTGCATCATAAAGCCGTTGAGGGCATCCATGCCGGTAACGCCGGTGCGATACAAAAGCAGATTCATGCACACGCAGGCGCAGGCGATGAGCAGCGCCGTCAGCAGGGTGATGCGCCATTGCAGGGATAAATGCTTCATTGCGCCTCGCCTCCGATCTCGTAACCTTCCCCGATGCGGTTGCGGATGGGGTCGTAGCCCAGCGCCGCCCGCAGCTTTTTGCGCAGGGCAGAGATATGTACCCGGATGGAGTTGCTGAAGCTGTCCACGCTTCCGTCCCAGACGTGCTCAATCAGCTCTTCCTGACTGACCGGGCGTCCCTGATGCAGCAGCAAATATTCCAGTACGCCGCTCTCCTTCCGCGTCAGCGCAAGGGTCTGACCGTCCACCGTGGCAACGCGGCTGCGGGTGTTGAAGCTGAGCCGCCCGCAGCACAGGCAGACATCCTGCTGGATGAACTTGCGCCGGGTCAGGCTGCGCACCCGGGCCTCCAGCTCTGCAAGGTGGAAGGGCTTGGAAAGATAATCGTTTGCCCCGGCATCCAGCCCCTCCACCTTATCCGCGATCTCGCTGCGCGCCGATAAGATCAGCACACAGGTCTCAAGGTCGTGCTGCCGTAAGCTGCGCAGTACCTGCATCCCGTCCACCTTGGGCAGGTTGAGGTCCAGCAGCACAAGGTCGTACCGCTCTGCCGCCAGTGCTTCCAGCGCGGCTTCGCCATCTGCACAAGCGTCCACCTCGTACCCGGACAGCCGCAGCTTCCGGGCAATGTCCTCCCGCAGGGAGTGCTCGTCCTCTACCACCAAAAGGCGCATTTTGTTTTCCACCCTTCCCGTAAAAAATCCATTTCTTGCGTTTTTCTTCATTATAACAGATTATAGCAGACGGTGTTAAGATTCGTGTTAAGATTTTCTTAGCAGAAATTTTATCTCCCATGGTGTATACTGGTGCCATCAAACAACAGGAGGCTATGATGTTCATGACAAAAAAACAGGCGCAGCTGCTTTTGCTTGCCGCCGGGGTGCTGATGCTGCTGTTCGGCGTATGGCGGGGCGAGGCAGACACCGTATTTTCAAAGGCCATCCGGCTGTGTATGGAGTGTGTAGGCATTGGATAAGAAAAAACTAAATCCCCTTGCCCGGTTCCGGGGCTTTATACAGGCCGGGGCGACCCTTTTGACCAACATTCATCTGCCCAACTTTGCCAAAGGAACGCTGTATCAGGGCAGCGGAAAATACGTCTGCGTGCCGGGACTGAACTGCTATTCCTGCCCGGGCGCTGCCGGTGCCTGCCCGGTGGGAGCGTTTCAGGCGGTGATAGGCTCTTCCAAATTCCGCTTTTCCTACTACATCACCGGCATCCTGATTCTCTTCGGGGTGCTGCTGGGACGGTTCATCTGCGGCTTTCTGTGCCCGTTCGGCTGGTTTCAGGAGCTTTTGCACAAGATTCCCTCTCCCAAGCTTTCCACCAAGAAACTGAAGCCGCTGCGCTATTTAAAGTATGCTGTGCTTCTGGTCATGGTGGTGCTGCTGCCATTGCTGGCGGTCAACGAGCTGGGCATGGGTGACCCGTTCTTCTGCAAGTATCTCTGTCCGCAGGGCGTGCTGGAAGGCGCCATTCCCCTCTCCCTGACCAATGCGGGCATCCGCGCCGCGCTGGGTAAGCTGTTTACATGGAAGGCCTGCATTCTGCTGGCAGTCATTGTGGGCAGTGTAGTGTTCTACCGCCCCTTCTGCAAGTGGCTGTGCCCGCTGGGCGCGTTTTATGCGCTGCTGAACAAGGTCTCGCTGTTCCAGATGCGCGTAGACACCCACAAATGCGTCTCCTGCGGAGCCTGTGCAAAGGCCTGCAAGATGGACGTAGACATTACCAAGACCCCCAACCACGCCGAATGTATCCGCTGCGGGATGTGCATGAAAGCCTGCCCCACAGATGCCATCCAGTATAAATTCGGGCTGGGAGACAAATCAAACACTGAAACGACAAAGGAGTAAAACCATGAAGCTTAACCGTGTAACCGCACTTTTGCTCAGCCTTGTGCTGGCCTTCAGCCTTGCCGCCTGCGGGCAGGGCGCATCCTCTGCATCCTCTTCTTCTGCCGCTTCCTCTGCGGCAGCGGAAGGCAAGACCGAGGAGCAGCTGCTGGCCGAGGAAAACGAGATCCTTTCCGCAAACGAT
>OJQG01000755.1_pt1 | contig 15744 bp, 18 predicted proteins | sample 1598701 | NCBI WGS metagenome assembly OJQG01 (sample SAMN03922504, study PRJEB24848) | human gut metagenome | isolation source: stool sample | host: Homo sapiens | place: Germany | collected 2011-11 | reverse complement strand
CCCCTCCCTGCCTCTGGCCCAGCGGAGCGTCTTTGCACGCTGAAAGCAAGTAGAAGCTTTCCCCCAGCGGCGTTGCAGATGAATTTTCCGCTGCATTTTCTCCTTATAAAGCAAAAGGCCGCTGCATGGTGAAGTGCAGCGGCCTTTTGCTTTCCACATTTTTACTTTGCAGTGTTGATAAAGCTGCGGTTATCCCACAGGTACTTGATGCCGGAGATGGCGGTCACAGCGGCCACCAGCCAGCACAGGGCGATGGAGACCACCACCACGATGGAAACACTGTCCACCGTACCGCGGTAGCTCAGGGCAGTGCCGAAGAAGTAGAAGATGATGCTCAGCATCTGCAGCACGGTCTTGACCTTGCCCCACATGTTGGCGGCGATGACCTTGCCGTCCTTGGCACTGGCAGCCACCATGCGCAGGCCGGACACCGCAAACTCGCGTGCCAGAATGATGCACAGCACCACGGGGCTGCACACGCCGTCCCGCAGCATGTAGATGAAGGCCACGGTGGTCAGCAGCTTATCGGCCAGCGGGTCGGCAAACTTGCCGAAATCGGTGACCATGTGCCACTTGCGTGCCAGATGGCCGTCCAGATAATCGGTAAAGCTGGCAGCAGCGAACACGATGCCGGCCAGCAGGTAGAAGGTGGCGTTAAAATTGCCGTCCACGATGCTGTCCAGACTGGTCAGGGACACAAAGATCATGAACACCGGCACCAGAATGATGCGGGTCAGGGTAAGTTTATTGGGCAGATTCATAGGTTTTATCCTCCAATTCGTTATTTTACGACCGTACCATACAGATCGTAAAGGTCGCTGTCCTCTACCAGCACATCATAGAACTGGCCGGGGTACAGCGGTTCCTCGCTGGAAACGCAGACGCAGCCGTCCACTTCCGGCGCATCGCCGGTGGTGCGGCAAAGGTACAGACCGTTTTCCTCGTCGATGCCGTCACACAGAACGTGCACGGTCTGGCCCACCTTTTCGGCCTGCTTCTGCGCCATGATGCCGGTCTGGATCTGCATTACCAGCTCGGCGCGCTTATCCTTGACTTCCTGCTCGATCTGACCGTCCATCTTGGCTGCCACGGTGTTTTCCTCGGCAGAGTAGGCAAAGCAGCCCAGACGGTCGAACTGCACTTCCTTGACGAAGTTGCACAGATCCTCGAACTGCTCCTCGGTCTCGCCGGGGAAGCCTGCGATCAGGGTGGTGCGCAGAGTGATGCCGGGGATCTCGCGGCGCAGCTTGCCGATGACCTCCAGCAGCTCCGCACGGGTGGAGCGGCGGTTCATGTTCTTGAGGATGGTATCGTTGCAGTGCTGGATGGGCAGGTCGAGGTAGGGCACCACCTTCTCGTTGCGCTTCATGGCGGCGATAAATTCATCGGTGATGCGCTCCGGGTAGGCGTACATGATGCGGATCCATTCCAGCCCCGGCACCTTGTTCAGCTTGTCCAGCAGCTCACAGATGCTGCCGGGCTTGCCCCAGTCCTCGCCGTAGGCGGTGGGGTCCTGCGCCACCACAATAAGCTCCTTCACGCCTTCACCGGCCAGCCAGCGGGCTTCGGCAACGCAGTCGGTCATATCGCGGCTGTGCAGCGGGCCGCGGATGCCCGGGATGGCGCAGTAGTGGCAGCGGTTGTTGCAGCCCTCGGCGATCTTTAAGTACGCATAGTGGGCGGGCGTGCCGATGACGCGCTTGCCGCCCAGCGGGAAGTCCTTTTTTGCACCGTAGCTTTCCAGATGATCCTCGCCGTGGAACAGCCGCTCCACGATGGTGTCAATGGCCTTGTTGGAGGCGCAGCCTACAACGGCGTCCACCTCCGGGATCTCTTCCTCGATCTGGCTGCGGTAGCGCTCGGCAAGGCAGCCGGTAACGATGACCTTCAGGTTCGGGTTCTGCTGCTTATAAGCGCAGGCTTCCAGAATGTTTTCAATGGCTTCGGTCTTGGCGCTCTCGATAAAGCCGCAGGTGTTCACAAGGATGACATCGGCTTCGGCCAGATCGGCCACGGTCTCGTGCCCGGCAGACAGCAGGATGTGCACCATCACATCCAGATCCACCTGATTTTTCGGGCAGCCAAGGGAAATACACGCAATTTTCATAAGGGATGATACTCTCTTTCTCTTTTGAGGGATGCTTTTGAATTTTTACGATTTGATGATTTTTCACGGGAGCGCACGGCTGACACCCCTTCCGTCATCGCCTGCGGCGATGCCACACTCCCCCTTTTGTCGCTACGCGACATCTTCCCCCGGCCGGGGGAAGTAGGCCCTCAACGGGACGGCTTTTTGCGGTAGCGGTAAAGCTTCCGGCACAGCCAAAGGCTCCCCCTTGGGGGAGCTGCCGAACGAAGTGAGGCTGAAGGGGTCATTCCTCCTCCACCCTGCGGATGGCTTCTTTGATGACGGGGTAGGCAAAACCGCGGCGCTGCAGCGCGGCCACCACAAGGTCGCGGCGGCCGATGGCCAGTTTTTTGCGGTAGCGGCTGTCCACCAACGCGGCGGCGGCCTCCAGCTCCGGGTCGTCGCCGTCCTCCGGGGCGTAGACCGCTTCCAGCGCGCCCGCCACCTCGGCGGGGGCAAGCCCCTTCTGGCGCAGGCTCTGGGCGGCGGCGCGGCGGCTTTTGCGGGCAGCCAGCAGGCTGTGTGCCCGTGCCTCGGCGTAGCGGGCATCGTTCACATAGTCCAGCTGCACCATCTCGGCCACAGCGGCGGCCGCGGCCTGCTCGGTATAGCGGCGGCACAGCCGCTCATACAGCATATTGGCAGAGACCTCCTGCCCGGCCAGCGTTTCCAGCGCGCTGGCCCGCGCCTTGGCGGGGTCGGCGCACTTTTCCGCATCCGGGCGGGGTCGGCGGCGATAGAAGGCCATTTAGTCCTCCACCATGATATCCAGCTCACTCTCGCTGCTGCGGGTGGGTGCCTTGACCACCGGCTCCTTTGCGGCGGCGGGGTCGGCGGGCTTTTCCGCTGCGGCAACAGTGCGGCCGGCCGGACGGCGGGTGGCGTACAGCTTATCGGCGTTGGCGCGGATCTGACCCTCGATGTCATTGGCGATCTCGGGGTTATCCTTCAGGAACTGCTTGGCGTTGTCGCGGCCCTGACCCAGACGGATATCGCCATAGTTGAACCATGCACCGCTCTTCTGCACGATGCCCAGCTTGACACCCACATCGATGAGCTCGCTCATTTTAGAGATGCCCTCGCCGAACATGATGTCGAATTCGGCCTCACGGAACGGCGGAGCCACCTTGTTCTTCACGATCTTGGCGCGGGTGTGGTTGCCGATAAACTGACCGGAGGAGTCCTTCAGACCCTCCACGCGGCGGATGTCGATACGCACCGAGGCGTAGTACTTCAGGGCGCGGCCGCCGGTGGTCACCTCCGGGTTGCCGTACATGACGCCCACCTTCTCACGCAGCTGGTTGATGAACACGCAGACCGTGTTGGTCTTGCCGATGACACTGGTCAGCTTACGCATGGCCTGACTCATCAGACGTGCCTGCAGGCCCACATGGCTGTCGCCCATCTCACCCTCGATCTCGGCGCGGGGCACCATGGCGGCTACCGAGTCCACTACGATGGCATCAATGGCACCGGAGCGCACCAGTGCTTCGCAGATCTCCATGGCCTGCTCGCCGGTGTCCGGCTGGCTGACCAGCAGGTTGTTGATGTCCACGCCCAGCGCCTCGGCATAGGTGGGGTCCAGTGCGTGCTCAACGTCGATAAAGGCCACCTCGCCGCCCTTCTTCTGGGCTTCGGCAAGGATGTGCAGCGCCAGCGTGGTCTTACCGCTGGATTCCGGGCCGTACACCTCGATGATGCGGCCGCGCGGCACACCGCCCACGCCCAGCGCCAGATCCAGCCCCAGACTGCCAGTAGAGATGGCATCCACCTGCATGGAGGCGTTGTCGCCCAGCTTCATGACGGCACCCTTGCCGAACTGCTTTTCGATCTGCGCCAGCGCCGTAGCCAGCGCGTCCTTCTTGGCTTCCGGCTCGGTCTTTTGGGTGGCCGGTGCAACGTTGTTGTTCTGATTTTTTGCCATAGCCTGCTGCTCCTTTTATCCTTTGGGCCCGCAGAGGGCGGACCGTCCTTCGCTTTCCTTCTTAGTATAACACAAAATCAAAATATTACAACAAGAAGTTGTTTGTTTTTTCCAATTTATTTTGGGCGGCGGGCAGTCACGCAGCGGTCGTTGCCGCCAAAGTCCTGAATGCAGCGGATCTCTGCCCAGCCGTACTCCGCCAGCAGGGCGGTTACGGCTTCCCGCTGCTGCCAGCCGATCTCCAGTACCAGCGCCCCGCCGGGGCACAGCGCGTTTTTGTAGTGCTGCGCCAGCGCACGGTAGAACACAAGGCCGTCCTCCCCGGCTTCCAGCGCCATGGCAGGCTCCTGCGCCACCTCGGGCTGCAGCTGCTCCATCTCGGCGGCGGTCAGGTAGGGTGGGTTGGAGACGATGAGCTCCAGCTGCCCCTCCGGCAGCGTTTCCCAGTAGGTGAACAGGTCGCCCTGCACCGGCTGCACCGCGTAGGCAGGCTTTTGGTTTGCCCGCAGCGCGTTCAGTGACGGGCCCCAATCAAAAGTAGGCGCATTTGCCTGCTCAAGAGCGGTAGGCTCCAATACATTCTCGGTCTGTCTGCCCTGTCCGCTCAACGCGCAGCGGGCGTTCTTTTCCAGATAGGCAAAGGCCGCAGGGCTTTTTTCCACGCAGGTCACCTGCGCGGCGGGGCAGAAGCGCTTGACCCCCAGCCCCAGACAGCCTGTCCCGGCGCACAGATCCAGCACCCGGGGCGCTGCGATGCCTGCAAGGGTCTCGGCGGCGGCCTGTGCCACCACCTCGGTGTCTGCCCGGGGGCAGAGCACCCCGGGGCCTACCGCCAGCTCAAAATCTAAAAAGCTCCAGCTGCCGCAGAGGTATTGCAGCGGCTCCCGCGCGGCGCGGCGGGTGCAGAGCACTTCCAGCGCCGCCGCCTGCTCTGCGGTCAGCGGACGGTCGGAAAGCCGCACGTCCCGCCCGGTCGCCAGCCGGAACAGCTCCCGCGCGTCAAAATCCGCGTCCGGGCAGCCTGCGGCGGTCAGCCGCTGCTCCACCTCCCGCACCGCTGCGCGGGGGAGCATTGCTTCGCTTACCATTTACCCTCCTCCGGGTTTTCAGGCAGCACGGGAGTGATGGCTGCAATGGCCACCTCGATCATGCTGTCGTCCGGCTCAAAGACGGTGAGGTGCTGCACCCAGATGCCCGGCTGCCGGATGATGCGGGTGGCGATGTTATCCGACCGGCCGCACCACTTGAGCAGCTCGTAGCTGATGCCCATGACCAGCGGCAGCAGCAGCAGCTTGCACACCACCCGCAGACCGATGCTGCCCCACGGCAGCACACTGTACAAAAACACACTGACGATGACCACCAGAATGAGGAAGCTGGTGCCGCAGCGGGGATGGAAGCGGGTGTACTTGCGCACGTTCTCCACGGTCAGCGGGTCACCCGCCTCGTAGCAGGCAATGGTCTTGTGCTCTGCACCGTGGTACTCGAACACGCGGTGGATCTCCTTCATTTTGGAGATGCCCACCATATAGGTCAGGAAGATGGCCACCTTCAGCACGGCTTCCAGCACCACCTTGCCCCAGCGCCCCAGCGGCAGCAGACGGTTCACCCCGCCCACAAGGAAGGTGGGCAGCACGGTGAATAGCACAATCGCCAGCAGACCGCCCAGCACCGCCGCCACGGTCAGCAGTGCGTTCTCGGCTTTTTCGCCCAGATGCTCCCCCACCCATTTTTCAAAGGCGGTCTCCTCCTCGGCGGGGTCGTAGTCGTCCCCCATGCTCACCTGTGCCGAGTACATCATGTAGCGGTAGCCCACGATCATGCTTTCGATCATGGCAATGGCACCGCGCACCAGCGGGATCTTCATCCATACCCCGTGGGCGGGAGTGGGGTCGAGCTTGGTCTCAATAGTACCGTCCGGCTTGCGCACGGCGCAGCACATCTGTTTGGGGCCGCGCATCATGATGCCTTCCATCAGTGCCTGCCCGCCTACGCTGGTCTTAAAGCGTTCCTTTTTAGGTTGATTCATTGGCTTCTCCCGATATCCGCCCCTGCCGCTTGCAGCAAAGAGCGGTCTTTTTTGTATTATATCCGGGTCAGAACCCGGGCAAAATTTATTCTAGCACACAAATGTGACAAAATCTGTGTTTTGGGTGCTGCTCACGCCTTGTGGTACAGCGGCAGACCCAAGGTGACCACGGTGCCGCGCCCGAGGGTGCTCTTGATATCCAGCGTGCCGTCCAGCGCAGTCATGATGGAATCCACCAGCGCCAGACCGATGCCGCTGCCGCGCACCGAGTTGCTGCCCTTGTAGAACTTGGTCTTTACGTTTTCCAGATCCTCCGGCGGGATGCCGCGCCCCTGATCGATGATCTCCACAAAGGCCTTGTACTCCCCTGCCCACAGCTTGACCGTGATGCGCCCGCCGGGGGCAGAGTATTTGATGGCGTTATCCAGAATATTGATGAACACCTGCCGCAGACGGTCCGGATCGGCGTAGACAGGGATCATCTCCTCCGGCTCGGTGTAGTGGAGCAGCAACCCCTCCTGCCGGATGCGTGCCTCGCAAAAGAGCACCGCATCGGTCAGTTCTGCCACCAAGTCCAGCGGGCGGCACTCCATGCGGATGCGTCCGTTCTGCAGGCGGCTGAAATCCAGCAGCTCCTCCACCATATTGTTCAGCCGCCCGGTCTCGTTATTGATGATCTCCAGTCCCTTGCGGTAGTTCTCGTCGGTGGGGTCATCCAAGGTCATCAGGGTCTCCACCCAGCCCCGGATAGAGGTAAGTGGGGTGCGCAGCTCGTGGGATACCGAACTGATGAACTCGTTCTTCATCTTCTCGGTCTCTTCCAGTCCCTCAGCCATCTGATTGATGGTGCCGCGCAGCCGGTCCACCTCGTCGTGGGGGTCGCCGGTCAGGGGCAGACGCACATCCAGCTCGCCCCGGGCGATGCCGGCGGCGGTGCGTTCCACCTGCCCCAGCGGCACCACGATGCCCCGCACGAAGTACAGCCCGGACATGATCGTAAACAGCAAAATTGCCACCGCAAGGAGCACACTGATGATGATGGCGTTTTTGACCTGCCGCTCCACCAGCGCCAGACTGGTGACCAGCCGCAGGGCAGCCACGTCCTCAGCATCGTAGGGCACCAGCGAGCAGGCCGCCATGACTACCTCACCAGACTGGGTGCGGTACACCGCCACGCCCAGACCGTCCGGGCCGTTGAGCGCCTGTTCAAAGTCCTTGCTGCTGACGATGCCCTCCGCGTCCGTACCGCTGGAGGATGCAATGACGCCGCCGTAACTGTCCAGCAGCATGAACTCGTATTTATCCTTATCGGCAAACTGCTCCACCATGCGCCGCAGCGCCAGACTGCGGCTGGCAGCGGCGCTCTGGGCGGTATCGCCGGTATACATTTTCAGCTGACCGGTCACCGAGGAGAACCGCCGGTACATGATCTGCTGCACACTGCCGTAGTAGCTGCGGGTATAGCTGTACAAAAACATTGCCTCGGCCAGCAGCACCACCAGTACGGTGATAAGCAGGTTGCCCCGCAGCCAGCGGCGGGTGATACCGCTTCGCATAACAGTGTCCTCCTTTCGGTGAGTATAGATAATAAAAAAATATTTTTTTGTGATTCAGGAAAGTCCGTAGGACTTTCCTGAATCACATTTTTACTCTTCCCACCGGTAGCCATAGCCCCACACGGTCATGATGTGGGTGGGGTGGCTGGGCTCGTCCTCCACCTTCATGCGCAGGCGGCGGATGTTCACATCCACGATCTTTACGTCGCCGAAGTAGTTCTCGCCCCAGACCCCTTTCAGGATCTTTTCGCGCACCAGCGCAGTGCCCGGGTTGCGAAAGAACAGCTCCATGATCTGGAACTCCACCTGTGTCAGCTCAATGGGCTGACCGGCCTTCAGCAGAACGCGGCGGTTCTCGTCCAGCACGAAGTCGCCGCTGGTCAACGTGCCCAGTGGGGTGTTCCCGTTGCTGTCCTCCTCCTTGGTGCGGATCACGCGGCGGCACAGCGCCTCCACACGCGCCAGCAGCTCGCTGACGCTGAAGGGCTTGGTCATGTAATCGTCTGCGCCGATGGACAAACCGCGGATCTTATCCTGCTCCTGCCCCTTGGCGCTGAGGATGATGATGCCGATCTGCTGGTCGGTGCGGCGGATGGTCTCGCACAGCGAGAACCCGTTCATGCCCGGCAGCATCACGTCCAGAATCGCGGCATCACAGCCGGGCTTCTGTGCCAGCAGCGGCAGGGCGGCTTCGGCGCTTTCGGCCTCCACCACCTCCATCCCCGCATGGCGCAGGTTCAGGGCGATCATATCGCGGATATTGGCTTCATCTTCTACAACAAGCACTCGTACCATGCAGCATCCTCCATTCCTTAATTCAGCAGATACAACGCCTTGGAAAGGCGGTAGTTCGTGTCAGATAGCAAAACGTCCGGACCCATTCTGGCCTGCACCTGACGGGACGCCACCACGCCCAGCCGGGTCCAGCCGGTGGAGTTGGCCGAGGTCCTTGCCAGCCGTACCGTCAGCACCAGCTGATCCTCGTCCACCGTGCGCAGTTCCACTGCGTTGTCATATTCCTCGCTGTCCGTCAGCTTCAGGTTGCCCTCCCACTCGGCGGGCAGTTCGATATAGCAGTTGGTCTCCTCGTCCAGCAGGCCAAAGCTTTTTTCCGGTTGGCTGCTGGTGTAGTCCATCCAGACGATAAAGTCCATGCGGCGGCTCTGGCTCAGGTTCAGCAGACCCGCCTCGTCCGGCTGGGTGGGGATCTCCACGATGCCGTCCCCGTCCAGGTCCCGGCTGACCAGCGTGGGCACGTTGCGCAAAGAGGCGTTATACAGCCGCTGGCTGCTGATCCGTGTGGCGGGCACCATCTGCTGGCTAGTCTCGTCGTAGCACAGCAGCACCGAGGCCAGATTGTTGCCGGAAATGCCAGTCCAGCCGTCCAGCACCAGATAGTGCCGCCCGTCCGCGCCCGCGCCCGCCGCCACCGAGGCGCAGCCGGAAAATTTATCTGCGGAAAGGCCGTTGACCGCCACCTGCCGGAAGCTGCCCTCGCGGTCTGCGGTCAGCAGTTCGATCTGCACACTGCCGTCCTCCTGCGTGGACATCAGGATCAGATCCTGACTGCTGCCGCCGGTGATATTTTCCACCAGATACTGCTCGTACTGCTGCTCCAGAATGGTGGACAGGGTGCCCTTCTGATAGGAGTACACCGCCAGATAGTGGTCATTCTGGGCGGCGGTATAGCCCACAACCAGCTGGCAGCTGTCCGTATCCTGCAATTGGGCAAGGCTGACGTTCTCCACCGTTTCGGCAAGACCCTCCACGCTCTGGCGCACCTGCCAGCTTCCGGCGTCGTCTCGCTGCAAAATGGCTACGCAGACGTTGGCGGTCTGGGCGGTGGTATACAGCACCGCCGCATCCTGCTGACCGTCACCGTCCAAGTCCTGCAGCACAAAGGGGGAAAGCAGCTCGCCCTGAATAGGATATTTCAGCTGGGCACTCTCCCCCAGCCAGTCGTTCAGGGCAGTTTGCAGCGCGCCATAATCGCCGGAAAGCTTCGGGGCACGCAGCAGTTCCTCTACCTGTGCCTTTTCGTTGGCCGGCAGCACGGTCTGGCAGCTGCACAGCACAAAGCACAGCAGCGTGCACAGCACCAGCCGCAGCCTGCGGGTTCTGTTCATACCGGTCAACCTCCTTCCGGGCATAAAATGCTATTTTCAGTATACCACACTTTGCGGGCACAAAAAAGGGGGTGCTTACGCGGAAGTCACCCCTTCCGTCTGCTTACTGCGTTCGCAGCCACCTTCCCCAAGGGGACGGCTTTTCGCGGTGGCGGGAAACTTTGCGGCAGCACCGAAAGGCGCCCCCCTTGGGGGAGCTGGCAAAGCCGCAGGCTTTGACTGAGGGGGTAAACCACAAAAAAAGAAACCACTGCACAAAAGCTGTGCAATGGTTTCTCTTGTTACTGTATCAAACAGTCAGAGCAGGATCAGACGAGCTCCAGAACTGCCATCTCAGCTGCATCGCCGCGGCGAGCGCCGATCTTGATGATGCGGGTGTAGCCGCCGTTGCGGTCAGCGTACTTGGGGCTGATCTCGTCAAACAGCTTCTTTGCAACATCTTCCTTGGTGATGTAGGCGTAGACCTGACGCTTGGTGTGCAGGTCGCTGGCCTTACCCAGGGTGATCATCTTCTCGGCCATGGAACGAACGTCCTTGGCGCGAGTGACAGTGGTCTCAATCTTGCCATTCTCTAACAGGTAGGTAACCATAGCGCGCATCATAGCGTTGCGGCTGTCGCTGGTTCTACCGAGCTTTCTGGTACCGGGCATCCCGTTTCACTCCTTAAATTATTTTAGTTATTCGTCATCCGTGTTCAGCTTGAAGCCAAGGGAGTCCAGCTTAGCCATGACTTCCTCCAAGCTCTTGCGACCGAGGTTACGGACCTTCATCATCTCGTCCTCGCTCTTGCTGACCAGATCTTCCACCGTGTTGATCCCTGCGCGCTTCAGGCAGTTGAAGGAACGCACGCTCAGATCCAGCTCTTCGATGGTCATCTCCAGAGCCTTCTCCTTGTCGTCGTTGGTCTTCTCTACCATGATCTCAGCGCCGGCGGCCTCGTCCGACAGGTTGACGAACAGGTTCAGGTGCTCGGTCAGCACACGGGCAGCCAGAGAAACGGCTTCCTGTGCGTTGATCGTGCCATCGGTCCAAACCTCAATGGTCAGCTTGTCGTAATCAATGGCCTGTCCAACACGGGTGCTCTCGACGTTATAATTCACCTTGAGCACAGGGGTGTAAATGCTGTCAACGGGAAGGGTGTTGATATCGTTCTTCTCGATGATAGCCTGTTTGTTGCGCTCTGCGGGCACATAGCCGCGACCCTTGTCGAAAGTCAGCTCCATAACGAGCTTGGCACCCTCGCCCAGAGTTGCAATGTGCCACTCAGGGTTCAGAATTTCGATGTCGTCGCCCTGCTTGATGTTGTCAGCAGTGACCTCACAGGGACCAACTGCCTCAACACGCACTGTCTTCGGACCATCGGTGTACAGCTTTGCAGCGATACCCTTCAGGTTCAGGACAATTTCGGTAACGTCTTCCTTGACGCCCTCAATGGTGGAGAACTCGTGGACCACACCGTCAATTTTGACGCTGGTCACGGCGACACCGGGCAGAGAGGAAAGAAGCACACGACGCAGGCTATTGCCCAGTGTGATGCCAAAGCCACGCTCCAGAGGTTCTGCCACGAATTTGCCGTAGCGGCCGTCCGGGGACAGGCTTGCCGTTTCGATCTTGGGACGTTCAATCTCCATCATATCTATGCCCTCCTTGTCAAACCGGTGTTTCCACCGGCCCATTATTGAATTCTTTCAAAAAAGAATGCGAAAGCGTACCATCCAAAAGGAAGGCAGCGCCTTCTTAATGGATTACTTGGAGTACAGCTCGACGATGAGGTGCTCTGCGACTTCGTAGTCGATATCGCTGCGCTCGGGCAGCTTAGCGACAACGCCCTTCAGAGAACCGGTCTCGCGGTTCAGCCATGCGGGCAGAGCCACGACGGGAGCCTCGGCACCGGTCAGCTTTGCAAACTTTGCAGAGCTGCGGCTGGACTCGCGCACTTCGATCACATCGCCGGCCTTCACCTGGTAAGAGGGGATGTTGACCTTCTTGCCGTTGACGGTGAAGTGAGCGTGAGACACCAGCTGACGAGCATCGCGGCGGGTCTGAGCAAAGCCCAGACGGAACACGACGTTGTCCAGACGGCACTCCATGATCTGCAGCAGGTTCTCACCGGTCTTGCCGGGGCGAGACTCTGCCTTCAGGTAAGCGTTGTGGAACTGCTTCTCCAGAACGCCGTAGATGAACTTGACCTTCTGCTTCTCCTTCAGCTGAGATGCGTACTCAGACTGCTTCTTGCGGACGTTGCCGTTGGAGTTGCGGGTGGTATTCTTCTTTGCATAGCCCATGACCGCAGGAGAAATGCCCAGGGCCTTGCAACGCTTTGCGATAGGCTGCGTATTCTTTGCCATAATTCAATTTCCTCCTTCGATCAGACACGACGGCGCTTCGGGGGACGGCAGCCGTTGTGGGGGATGGGAGTCACGTCCTTGATCAGGGTGACTTCCAGACCGGTAGCCTGCAGCGCACGGATAGCGGACTCGCGGCCAGCGCCGGGGCCCTTGACGTAAACTTCAACAGTCTTCATGCCGTGCTCGATCGCAGTCTTAGCTGCGGTCTCGGCAGCGGACTGAGCTGCGAACGGAGTGCTCTTGCGGCTGCCACGGAAGTTCAGGGAGCCGGAGGAGCACCAGGACACTGCATTACCCTGCAGGTCGGTGATGGTAACGACAGTATTGTTGAAGGTAGACTGGATGTGAGCCTGACCAGCAGCAATGTTCTTGCGCTCTTTCCGCTTCATGCGGACATTTGCGCCCTTCTTGGCGTTATTTGCACTTGCCATTTCTCAAATCCTCCTTACTTCTTCTTGTTTGCGACAGTGCGCTTGGGACCCTTGCAGGTACGAGCATTGGTCTTGGTGCGCTGGCCGCGGCAGGGCAGATTCTTGCGATGGCGGGTGCCACGGAAGGACTGGATCTCGACCAGACGCTTGATGTCCAGAGCCACGTTGCGGCGCAGGTCGCCTTCAACGAGGATGTTTGCCTGATCGATGTAGTCACGGATCTTAGCCTCTTCGTCCAGAGTCAGATCCTTGACGCGGGTATCGGGGTTGATGCCAGTTGCTTCCAGGATCTTGTTAGCAGTGGTCTGGCCGATACCATAAACGTAGGTGAGACCCACCTGAACGCGCTTCTCGCGGGGCAGGTCAACGCCGGCAATACGTGCCATAGTAGTTTCCTCCAAAAATCATCCCATGTCAGTGTCGGGGTCTGCGCCGGGACTCTACGCACTTGACCCCCAGGCGCCCGAATTAGCCCTGGCGCTGCTTATGCTTGGGGTTCTGGCAGATGACCATCACGCGGCCTTTGCGGCGGATGACCTTGCACTTTTCGCAGATGGGTTTCACGGAAGGCTTGACCTTCATGATGTTGAACCTCCTTTTGGTTGATGCCCTGACGCTTATTTGGAGCGCCAAGTGATGCGGCCCTTAGAAAGATCATAGGGCGACATTTCCACGGTTACCTTGTCCCCGGGCAGGATACGGATGAAATTGGTCCGCAGCTTGCCGGAGATGTGCGCTAAGAGGATGTGACCGCTGGGAGTGAGCTTCCCGGTGTTCTTATCCTCGCTCAACATTTCCACCTTAAAGATGGCGTTGGGCATGGCTTCACGCACAATGCCTTCGATCTCGATGACGTCTTCTTTAGACAAGCTATTTGCCTCCTCATTGGATCTGCTCAGTTTGTCATAATTGAGCACCGGTACTCCCGCTCCAAAAAGCAGAAAGCACTGCATTCTTCCGTGCCTGCGCCCGTTTTTGTGCAGTTTGCCGCTTCTCTTTTCAAGAGCTTTCACGCCGATTCCCAGACGGACAGGTGGCGATGAGCGCCACATACTTCATCTCCTGCGGCACAAAATCCGCAAAACGGGCAGACTGAGCCTGTCCGTCGAGGAAGTATCTGGCTTCCACAGCCATTTATAGATTATACACCTTTTGTTGTCAATTTGCAAGAGGTTTTTTCCGTATTTCCGATAAAAAATTATTCTGTATAAAAGCTCTTTTCCGTCCCGTCCTCCTTTCGCGGTTCTCCACCGTGAAGGTGAAACTTTTTCACGAAAACTTGTCACAATTGCACAAATTGCAGGGGTGAAAAGAGAAAGAAGCCGCTGCACATCGTCTGTGCAGCGGCTCCTTTGTAAAGGTTGCTTACTTCAGGCTGAAGGTGGCCGGGTCAAAATCCGGGTCATCCCAGCTGCGGGTCATGATCTCGGTGTGGTCCTTCAGGATGGCGATGGAGTGCTCAAAGTGAGCAGCCAGCCCGCCGTCCTTGGTCTTGACAGTCCAGCCGTCGCTGAGCTGCTTGATCTTGTAGTCCCCCTGACAGATCATCGGCTCGATGGCAATGGTCATGCCGGGCACAAGACGGGGCCCGCGGCCCTGATGGCCGTAGTTGGGCACCTCGGGGTCCTCGTGCAGCTCCTTGCCGGTGCCGTGACCCACAAAGTCACGCACCACAGAGAAGCCCGCGTCCTCGCAGTAGCTCTGCACGGCGTAGCCGATATCACCGATGCGGTTGCCCGCCACGGCCTGCTCGATGCCCTTGTACAGAGAAGCCTTGGTCACCTCCAGCAGGCGCTGGGCTTCCAAGTCCACCTTGCCCACCGCGTAGGTGCAGGCATTGTCGCCGTTGAAGCCGTCCACCTTGGCACCAGTATCGATGCTCACGATGTCACCCGGGCGGATGACGATATCATGAGAGGGGATGCCGTGGATGACGGTATCGTTCAGGCTGATGCAGGCTGTGCCGGGAAAACCGTACAGACCCTTGAAGTTAGGGATGCCGCCGTGCTTCACGATGAAGTCGTAGATCAGCTTGTCCAGTTCCCAAGTGGTCATGCCTGCTTCGATGTGCTCTCCGCCGTACTTCAGGGCAGCTGCGCTCAGGGCGTTTGCCCGGCGCATACCGTCCAGCTCTTTTGCATTTTTGATCTGAATCACGCTTATGCCTCCAAAGCCTTCATGACTTCAGCCGTAGTCTCCTCGATGGAGGGGCAGAACTTGATCTCTGCCAGCTTGCCGCGGGTGCGGTAGAACTCCACCAGCGGCTCGGTCTGCTCATGGTAGGCTTTCAAACGATCCAGCACGGTTGCGGGCTGGTCGTCCTTGCGGATGACGGTCTTGCCGCCGCACAGGTCGCAGACGCCCTCCACCTTGCTCTTCTTGTTCAGGATGTGGTAGCTTGCGCCGCACTTCTCGCAGACGCGGCGGCCGCTCATGCGCTCCACGATCACGCTGTCCTCAACCTGCAGTTCCAGCACCTTGTCGATGCGGATGCCCATGGTCTCGATGGCCTCTGCCTGCGCAATGGTGCGGGGCACGCCGTCCAGAATGAAGCCGTTGGCGCAGTCAGCCTGTGCCAGACGCTCCTTCAGGATGCCGATGATAACTTCATCGGGCACCAGTGCACCGGCGTCCATAAAGCTCTTGGCCTTCAGACCCATCTCGGTGCCCTCCTTGACAGCAGCACGCAGGATGTTGCCGGTGCTGATGGAAGGGATGTTCAGCTTTGCGCAGATGATTTCGGCCTGCGTGCCTTTGCCTGCGCCGGGTGCGCCCAACAGGATCAGATTCATAGGATCGCTTCCTTTCTTATATGTCACATGATAGAAACATGCCGTACAAAAAGCAAAAAAGCACTGAAAAGTATGAGCGTACTCTCCTTTCCAGTGCTTTCTTACATCTTTATTGCTTCAGATCAGCCAAGGAAACCCTTGTGGTTGCGCATGGTCATAAAGCTATCGAGGCTGCGGGTGGTATCCAGTGCCACACCAACCACGATCAGCAGGCTGGTACCGCCCAGCTGAATGCTCATACCGGTCAGGTTGCCCAGAATGATCGGCAGTACAGCCACCGCAGCCAGGAAGATGGCACCGATGAGGGTGATCTTGTTCAGGGTGCGGGTGATGAAATCGCTGGTCGGCTTGCCGGGACGGAAGCCGGGGATCGAGCCGTTGTTGCGGCGCAGATTGTTGGCGATCTCAAC
>OJQG01000743.1_pt1 | contig 15882 bp, 7 predicted proteins | sample 1598701 | NCBI WGS metagenome assembly OJQG01 (sample SAMN03922504, study PRJEB24848) | human gut metagenome | isolation source: stool sample | host: Homo sapiens | place: Germany | collected 2011-11 | reverse complement strand
GTCCCTTCTCGTAAGTAGCCATGGCGCGAAGGCTCATACCTACGCTGGAGAAACCACCGTCATGGAATAAGTTCTGCATAGTCACTTTACGGGTAAGGTCGGAGAACATCACGATACAATAATCCGCACATTCGTCAGCTGTTGCATTTCCAAGCGGAGACATACGGTTAGCGAAATCATACAGCTTATCCATACCTTTCACTCCCGAACCGGCAGTAGTAAAGGTAGGCGACTGTGAAATCGTATTCACACGTACGCTATGCTCACGACCGTAGATGTACCCGAAACTGCGTGCGATAGATTCCAGCAGGGCTTTAGCATCTGCCATGTCATTGTAGCCGTAAAAAGTACGCTGAGCAGCGACATAACTCAAAGCTACGATAGAACCATATTCCGCAATAGCGTTCAGTTTCTTGGCGGACTGAATCATTTTATGGAACGATACAGCCGAAATATCCAATGTCTTGTCCAACATTCCATAGTCAAGGTCATCATAAGTACGTTTCTTGCGCACGTTAGGAGACATACCGATAGAGTGCAATACAAAATCAATTTGTCCGCCCAATATATCCATAGATGTCTTGAATACATTCGTCAGATCTTCCACACTGGTGGCATCTGCCGGCACTACCTGACAGTTTAGTTTTTCAGCTAATGCATTGACTTCACCCATACGGATAGCCATCGGAGTATTTGATAATGTAATAGTTGCACCTTCTTCCACGGCGCGCTCTGCTACTTTCCAGGCGATAGACTGGTCGTTCAGTGCACCGAAGATAATTCCTCTTTTTCCTTTCAACAAGTTGTTACTCATATCTTCTAATAGTTAAATTTTGTGCAAAGATAGTATCTTTCTGCATAAAAACACGAGAAGTGTGCAAATATTAGACATAAATGACAAAAAATACACGTATTCTATCAATAACTCCACATCTGCCTGAAGTTTCCCCCTTATCTTTGCCAATGATAATTAAGAGGTTTTTTCATAATATTTATTTTAAGGTTAGAATTAGGTTAACATGAATTTGTCTTATTCCTTTCCGGCAGGCTGCCTGCGAGAGGTCGCCTGCGGAGGGAGATAAGAGTTATGAGAAGCCATCTTAGAAATCGAAAGAGAATACCAGAAAAACAATAAATGTATAACCCTATAGAAAAGTTACTAAATGAACACAATGACAAGAAGACTCCTCTGGATGGTCGTATGTTGTTTGCCGTTTGTCTCGGGATGCAAACAAAGTGAGTGCGCAATAAGCGAAAACGCAATAGATGACACCATTTACCAGAATTTACCTTTCGAAATGCCGAAAGTACAGCAGCCGGTTTTTCCTGCTTATGAGGTAAATATCTCTAAATTCGGAGCCAAGGGGGATGGGATGACCCTGAATACGAAAGCAATCAACGATGCTATAAAAGAAGTAAACCAACGTGGCGGAGGTAAAGTTATCATCCCAGAAGGCACTTGGCTGACCGGACCTATCGAACTGCTCAGCAACGTGAATCTTTATACAGAACGCAATGCCCTGATACTCTTCACCGGTGATTTTGAAGCATATCCTATCATCCCCACTTCTTTCGAAGGATTGGAAACACGCCGCTGTCAATCACCGATTTCTGCTCGTAATGCAGAGAATATCGCTATCACAGGATATGGAATATTTGACGGAAACGGAGACTGCTGGCGCCCGGTGAAGAAGGAAAAACTAACAGCTTCGCAATGGAATAAACTGGTAAAATCGGGTGGTGTACTCGATGAACAGGAAAGAATATGGTATCCTACCGCCGGTTCGCTGAAAGGTGCAATGGCCTGCAAAGACTTCAATGTGCCCGAAGGCATCAACACGGACGAAGAATGGAATGAAATCCGTGCATGGTTGCGCCCCGTATTACTGAATTTCGTGAAAAGCAAGAGGATTTTGCTGGAAGGAGTTACTTTCAAGAACTCACCGAGCTGGTGTCTGCATCCGTTGTCATGTGAAGACTTTACAGTGAATAATATTCAGGTAATCAATCCCTGGTATTCTCAGAACGGAGATGCACTCGATCTGGAATCTTGCAAGAATGCACTGATCCTGAATAGTGTATTCGATGCGGGTGACGATGCCATCTGTATCAAATCGGGCAAAGATGAGAACGGCCGCCGCCGCGGAGAACCTTGCCAGAATGTAATCGTAAAGAATAATACGGTATTACATGGGCATGGCGGATTTGTAGTAGGCAGTGAAATGTCCGGTGGTGTGAAGAATATCTATGTAGAAGATTGTACATTCCTGGGAACAGATGTAGGTCTGCGCTTCAAAAGTACCCGCGGACGTGGCGGTGTTGTAGAAAACATCTATATCAATAACATCAATATGATCAATATACCGAACGAACCGTTACTTTTCGACCTGTTCTATGGTGGCAAAGGAGCCGGAGAAGAATCGGAAGAAGATCTGCTGAGCCGTATGAAGACGGCGATTCCTCCTGTAACCGAAGAGACTCCTGCGTTCCGTGATATTCATATATCAAATGTCATTTGCAGAGGTTCGGGACGTGCGATGTTCTTCAACGGACTTCCGGAAATGCCTATCCGTAACGTAACTGTGAAGAATGTTGTGATGACGGAAGCTACTGACGGAGTCGTTATCAGTCAGGTAGACGGTGTCACACTCGAAAATATTTATGTAGAATCAACCAAAGGAAAGAATATACTGAATGTCAAAAGCGCCAAGAATCTGAAAGTCGATGGAGAGACTTATGAAGAGATTGACGCCAAAGGACAGATATTGAATTTCAAATAAGAGATTCCACCACAGAAAACCACAAAATCATTATATAGAGTAAAAAGCTCAAATAGCAGACTAATTTATCTTCCAAAGATAAGCCGGTCTGCTATTTTTTCAATTACTTTTGCAGAAAGAAATACGACGTATAATATCATGCCTTAAAATCATGAAGAAGAATATTTTTATCATCACACTCCTTGTCGGGTGCTGCTCTCTGTCCGCCTGGGCTCAAAAACAGGAGAAAACCATTACTGTAGAAGTAAACAATAACTGGAACCGTGCCAAGACGGATGAACCGGTAGTAATCAACTTGCGTGACTTGCATACCGGATTTAAAGTAAAGTCTGCCGTAGTAATGGAAGGAAGCACTGAAATTCCTTCTCAGCTGGACGACCTGAACAGAGACCGTAAGATGGATGAACTGGCATTCGTTACCAGCCTCCCTGCTCACGGAAGAAAAACATTTCAGGTAACCCTGTCTTCTGAAAAGAGTACGAAAACCTATCCGGCACGGGTTTATGCGGAAATGTTCATTGCTGACCCGAGAAAAGGAAAGCATCAGTCAGTACAGGCAATCACTGTCCCTGGTACAAGTAATATATATAGTATGGTCCGTCCTCATGGTCCTGTACTGGAATCGGAACTGGTAGGCTATCGTCTTTACTTTAACGAAAAACAGACACCGGATATCTACGGTAAGTTCAATAAAGGACTGGAAATCAAAGAATCTCAGTTCTACCCTACTGACGAACAGTTAGCAAGAGGATTCGGTGACGATGTCCTCCGGGTATTCGACAGTTGCGGTCCGGGTGCTTTCAAAGGATGGGACGGAAAGAAAGCAACTCATATCACTCCGGTGGCTACCCGTACGGAACGTATCATCTCTTACGGTCCGGTGCGTGTCATCGCAGAAATCGAAGTGACAGGCTGGAAATATCAAAATGCGGAATTGGACATGATGACCCGTTACACACTCTATGCCGGACACCGTGATCTTCGTATCGAGGCATTCTTCGACGAGCCGATTAAGAACGAAGTGTTCTGTACAGGCGTTCAGGATATTGTCGGTACCGCAGAATCTTACTCGGATCACAAAGGGCTTGTCGGCAGTTGGGGAACAGACTGGCCGGTAAACGATACCGTGAAATATGCCAAAGAAACAGTAGGTCTTGGGACCTGCATTCCCCAACGATATGTGAAATCGGAAGAGAAAGACAAAGACAACTACCTCTACACCATCACATCTCCGGGAAGCAAATACTTACAGTATCACACCACTTTCACTTCCATGAAAGAAACTTTCGGCTATAAGACACCGGAAGCATGGTTCGCTTATCTCCGCGAATGGAAAGAAGAATTGGCACATCCGGTAACGGTCAAAATAAAAGATATTCATTAAACAAAGCATACAAATACAGTTAAACAATCAAATACTGGAGTATTTACCAGTTTTTATACCGACTCTGCACAATTATTACTCCTTTGTGCGGAGTCTTTTTTTTACCTTTGCCCCATTGAGAGACTTCAACTGAATCTTTAATATCAAACTATTATACCTATATCATGAAACGATTGACACAGACTTTAGCTTTTTGCCTGCTAACTGTTTTCACTGCGGTAGCACAGAAAAACTATGTATCCGAAGTATGGGTTTCCGATCTCGGAAATGGTAAATACAAAAATCCGGTGCTCTATGCCGATTATTCCGATCCGGACGCTTGCCGCGTAGGAGATGATTTCTATATGACTTCTTCCAGCTTCAACTGTCTGCCGGGATTGCAGATTCTACATTCCAAGGATTTAGTGAACTGGACGATTATCGGAGCTGCTGTTCCCTATGCCCTCACCCCTATTGAAACACCGGAACGTCCGGAACACGGCAACCGTGTCTGGGCACCCAGTATCCGCCACCATAACGGAGAGTTTTATATCTTCTGGGGAGACCCGGATCAAGGCGCTTTCATGGTAAAAGCCAAAGACCCGCAAGGTCCGTGGACGGAACCTGTTCTGGTTAAACCGGGAAAAGGAATCATCGATACCTGCCCGCTTTGGGATGAAGACGGAAAAGTATATCTGGTACACGCCTATGCAGGAAGCCGTGCCGGACTGAAAAGTGTAATCACCATCTGTGAATTGAATAAGGAAGCGACCAAAGCCATCACCCCCTCACGCATTATCTTCGACGGTCACGAAGCACACCAGACGTGTGAAGGCCCGAAGTTTTATAAAAGGAACGGCTATTATTATATCTTCCATCCGGCAGGCGGTGTGCCAACCGGTTGGCAGGTAGTACTCCGTTCTAAAAATGTGTATGGTCCTTATGAATGGAGAACTGTACTGGCGCAGGGTGATTCTCCCGTCAATGGACCTCACCAGGGAGCTTGGGTAGACACTCCTTCCGGAGAAGACTGGTTCTTCCACTTTCAGGATGTAGGCGCTTATGGTCGCCTTGTTCACTTGCAACCGATGAAGTGGGTGAATGACTGGCCTGTAATCGGTATCGACAAAGATGGTGACGGTTGCGGCGAACCGGTAATGACCTACAAAAAGCCGAATGTAGGAAAGATATATCCCATCTGTACACCGCAAGAAAGCGACGAATTCGACGGATATATACTCTCTCCGCAATGGCAGTGGCACGCTAATATCAATGAGAAATGGGCATATTATGCCGGAGACAAAAGTTATGTCAGACTATACTCTTATCCGGTAGTAGCGGATTATAAGAATTTGTGGGATGTAGCTAATCTGTTGTTGCAAAAAACTCCTTCGGACAATTTCACCACCACAATGAAACTGACCTTCATGCCTAATCCCAAACTGAAAGGTGAACGTACAGGTTTGGTAGTAATGGGCAGGGATTATGCAGGATTGATTCTGGAAAATACGGACAAAGGTCTTGTGCTGTCTCAAATTGAATGTAAAAAAGCAGATAAAGGAGAAGCGGAACAGGTAAACTCTTCTGTCGGTCTTACCCAAAACACGGTATACCTAAAGGTACGTTTCAGTTGCGACGGCAAGAAAATTAAAGCCAGTGAAGGAGGTAACGACCTCATTGTGATATGCAACTTCAGTTATAGCCTTGACGGAAAGAAGTTCTTGCCATTAGGCAACCCTTTTCAGGCAAGGGAGGGACAATGGATTGGCGCCAAAGTCGGCATGTTCTGTACCCGTCCGGCTATTGTTACCAATGATGGAGGATGGACAGATGTAGACTGGTTCCGAATTACAAGGAAATGATTCGTTTTTTATTCCTATCTTTGTAAGCAGAAAGAAAGGAAAACAGGATTAACATAAAAAAACAAGAAGTTCAATGAAGAAACTAGTCATTTTCGATTTGGATGGTACATTACTGAATACCATTGCCGACCTTGCACACAGTACAAATTATGCCTTGAATAAGTTAGGATATCCCACACATGAGATCGAGAAATATAACTTCATGGTAGGAAACGGCATCGACAAACTTTTTGAGCGTGCCTTGCCGGAAGGAGAAAAGTCCAAAGAGAATGTACTGCGCGTACGCAAGGAATTCGTCCCTTACTATGACATTCATAATGCCGATGACAGCCGCCCTTATCCCGGTATTCCGGAATTACTCTCATACTTACAGGATGCAGGTATTCAAATTACTGTGGCTTCCAACAAATATCAGGCAGCCACCCAAAAGTTGATTGACCATTATTTTCCGGAAATCCATTTTACCGCTGTGTTCGGGCAACGTGAAGGGATAAAGGTTAAACCCGATCCAACCGTTGTATTCGATATTCTGGAAGTTGCCAAAGTAACCAAAGAAGAAGTGCTGTACGTGGGTGATTCCGGCGTGGATATGCAAACGGCTGCTAATGCCGGAGTGACAGTTTGTGGAGTAACATGGGGATTCCGCCCACGTGCCGAACTGGAAGAATTCAGTCCTCAATATATTGTAGATACCGCTGAGGAGATCAAACGTCTTATTCTCTAATATCTGAATCTACAGAAAGATCTCATTCTTCAAGCTGTACGATAGATCTATGCGGATTATATCAACATAGATCTATCATGCAGCTATTTTTCTTCAATAACAGAACAATATTTTAAAGATTCTGCGCAGAGAATTGAAAACCGGTTCCCGCATCATATAATTTACTATTTCTTTTTAACTTCAGAAAATCAATATCCGGCAGACTTCCATCCGCTTTGCGAGGCAATGTTAACTGAGCAGGATCCAAACTCACAAAATCATCCTCACCTACGGTCATATCTACAGGAAGAAAAGAATTATTGATAATCGTACATTCCTCCCGATTCACATCGACAATATGTTTTCCTGCAGCCCTCGGCTTATATGACAAATTATTCCGAATAATATGATCATATCCGTCCACGTCCACTATTTCTCCGGGAGACTTACGATTCAGCATACAGAAATTAGACGGATTCTGATAACCGGTATTATTGAACCAGGAAATTCCTCCCAAATGGTGATTGGCATAAAATCCTTTGTTCTTGTTTTTATATGCCAGACAATTCTTCACTACATGGTGTGGAATCTCATTCGGCATCTTCACTTTTGAGCGCATACCATAGCCACCCGCTTTAAACCCTGTACCATCTCCCGCACCCACAAATCCTCCGGGCTTATATCCATTATAAAACGCCCAGCAATCTTCAATCGTATAAGCTGCTTGTGCCTTTATCAAATCAAAACCGTCATCACTGTTGTACCAGGCCCGACATCCTTTAAACACATTTCCCGTATAGGAGGCAGAAGCCGGATGCCCACCGAAGCCATCCACATTTCCACCGGTACCATTCTCAGATACAGGGTCATAATTATTATAAGCATCACAGTTCAGTACGAGATTATTACTTCCCCGCACCAAATAAAAACCAATAGCCATGCCATCGTGCATCGCCAGATTCTCGTAAATATTATGATTTCCACCCTGATTGTATATACACTCCGACTGAGTATGCTCCCGGATAGTAACCTGTGTTTTGATAATCTCAAAATTGCGGAAATGGAGGTAAGAGCCTGATACATAAAAGACAGATACCCGTTTACCCTCCGGCTTTACTTCAGCCAGATTGAATATCGGACGTTCATCCTGATAACCTGTATAGCAGATTCTCTTGGCCTGAGTGCCACTTTTATTCATTTCAAAAACATAAGCGCGCAAATGATCTCCTCCCATCATCTGCTCTTCCCGTATCCGATACTCGCCTCCGCGAATATATACCGTATCTCCGGGAACGACTTTTGACTGCGCTTTTTGTAAAGTAGCGAAAGGTTTGTCAAGCGTGCCCGCATTTGAATCATCACCATTGGTAGCTACAAAATAATTCGTAGCCGAAAGAGACAGGAAACACCCCATAAAAAAAAGACTAATACCTATATGCTTTTTCATTATGCTTATATTTAAAAACCTATTGAAAACTGATTTCCATTTTACTGTTGTTAATGTGCTTCTTTATTACCTGACTCTTATCTTCTACCTCTAAACAAATATTCTGTAACCGGAAGTTTTTTCCAGTTACCGTTTTCATGCCGCTAAATTACAGCTTTCTTTATAGTTTAGAATGTACATGCGTACACAAAGCCTAGAAAATCGTATTTCACCTGAGATTTACATCAAGAATGAACGATAATACATCGTTTCTTTGTTTTTCCGTACGCTATTACATCCTCTATTCTAAAAAGAAAATTAACTTTGTAACCATTAATAATAATGTAGAATCGTAGAAATCAAATATGAAAAATGCACTGCTGATATTCGCATTCTTATCTTTCTATCTCAGTTCAGTACATGCATCTGTCGAGATACGTTCGAACAAACTGACCACCGGTGACGGACTGGCGAATAATTCAATCCGATATATGTTTCAGGACAGCAAGGGATTTATGTGGATGGGAACCGTCAACGGATTAAGCTATTATGACGGCAACTCTTTTGTCAGTATCTACCCGGACCCTAATCTGCCGATTTCATTGGCCGACCCACGCATCCGGAATATGGAAGAAGACTCTAACGGTTTTTTATGGATCGCCACCCTCTCTTCTTTATATAGCTGTTACGATTTAAAACATGGGCGCTTCGTCGATTTCACCGGTTGCGGAGAATACAAACAGAGCTATTCGAAAAAAATCATTGCATCCGACCAGTCTATCTGGTTGTGGGATAACAATAACGGATGCCGTCGTGTCGTCTATCAGGATGGCCAGTTCTCGTCGCAGGCATACAAAAAAGAATTAGGCAACCTATCTTCTGACAAGGTACTGTTTGTCTACGAAAGCAATGACAGCCCCGGACATGTATGGATAGGAACCAAGCAAGGATTATGGAAATACCATGACGGCAAACTGGAAGCAATGGATACACAGGGAGAAAGCTGGGAACATATCTTTTCTTATGACCAATATACCTGCATCATTACCGGAAAAAAAGAAATCTACCGCCACTCTCTTTCCAATAACCGACTGGAGAAAATCGCTTCATTAACCGAACTCGGAGATACAGGTGTAATCACCGGAAGCCTCCGCCTGCAACATCAATGGGTGATGTTTACCGCCACTGGCAGTTACATCCTAGATCCCGTAACGGGAAAGCTGCGCCGGTTCTCCCGCCTGAATATTAAAAACGGTAACGTCACCAGAGACAATAAAGGGAATGCATGGGTACACAACTATACCGGCAACGTATGGTATGTCAATACCAGCACTGGCGACATCAAACATTTTCAGTTTCTTTCATCCGAGCATTTGGGATATATCGATGTAGAACGTTACTCTATCATTCATGATTCACGGGATATCATCTGGATTACGACTTACGGAAACGGACTCTTTGCCTACGATCTGAATACCGGCGATCTGCAGCACTTCACTTTTGAAGTCAGTCACTCCAGCCATATCAATTCCAATTATCTGCAATATATCATTGAAGACCGTTCCGGGGGCATCTGGGTGAGTTCCGAATTCTCCGGATTATCTCATCTGGAGATTCTGAATAAAGGAACGTTACGTATCTATCCGAATGGCGAAGATGCTTCTGACCGCTCCAACACGATACGTATGCTTTTACGTGGCAAAAACGGTAATGTATATATGGCAAACCGCATGGGTACCCTATATGAATATGATGCCAACCTGAAAAATATACTTCGTAGAGAGAAGTTTACACATAACGTATACAGTATGTGCGAAGATAATGAAGGACAGTTATGGTTGGGTATGCGTGGTATAGGATTACGTATCGGGGCTGATCAATGGTACCGATATAACAGTAAGGATAATAACTCCTTATCAAACGACAATGTCTACTTAATCTACCGTGACCGCAAAGGGCGGATGTGGATAGGAACATTTGGCGGAGGATTGAATCTGGCTGTCAAAACAGGCAACAGTTATCAATTCAAGCATTTCTTTCAAGGCAGTTATGGAGAAAAACGGGTACGCGTCATACAGGAAGACCGCAACGGTATGATGTGGGTGGGTACCAACAACGGTATTTATATCTTCCATCCGGACTCACTGATCAACTCCCCCAAGAATTACGTACTTTACAATCATGTCAATGAAACATTCCCCAGCAATGAAATCCGCTGTCTGGTGAATGATCATGAAGGAAATATGTGGATTGGAACAACGGGAGCAGGCTTTGCCATCTGCTATCCGGGAAATGACTACCAACATCTGACTTTCGATTGTTATAGTATTAAAGACGGATTGCCCAACGGAGTCATACAGTCGATTGTTGAAGATCAGGACAACAAAATGTGGATTGCGACCGAATATGGCATTTCCCGCTTCACCCTCGCCACCAAGCAAATAGAGAATTATTATTTTTCTTCACATACACTGGGGAATGTATACTCTGAAAATACGGCTTGCATAAATGCTGACGGAAGATTACTTTTCGGTACGAACTACGGCCTGGTAGTTCTCGATGCCAATAAAGTGGAAAACATGGAAAAACTTGCATCGACCGTATTCACAGGGCTTCACATCAATGGAGCGCATATGTTGCCCGGTATGGATGATTCCCCTCTCAACGAAACCATGTCCTATACAGGGCAGTTAAACTTGAAACATTATCAAAATTCATTTGTCATTGCCTTTTCAACATTCAACTTTTTAAGCGGAGCATCCAAATATTCTTATCGGATGCCTCCATATGATTCGGAATGGAGCATCCCTTCAGCACAAAATTTGGCAACGTACCGTAATCTTCCTCCCGGTAAATACCAGTTGCAAGTGAAAGCCTGCAATGTAGCCGGCGTATGGGGGGAAGAAAGTACTATGGAGATTGTCATAGCTCCTCCTTTCTGGCAGACGACCTGGGCCTATCTGATTTATCTGGTATTCATTGGAATCGTCTGTTATTTCAGTTTCCATATCATACGAAATTTCAACAGATTACGCAATCGCATCGCTGTTGAGAAGCAATTGACCGAATATAAGCTGGAATTCTTCACCAATATATCCCACGAATTCCGTACACCGCTTACTCTGATTCAAGGTGCTCTCAACAAGCTAATCAATATAGAGAATCCTCCCAAAGAGATGCAACGTCCTTTAAAAACCATGGATAAAAGCACTCAGAGAATGTTACGCCTCATCAATCAGCTACTTGAATTCAGAAAGATGCAGAATAATAAACTTGCCTTATCTTTGGAAGAGACGGACGTCATTGCTTTCCTTTATGAAATCTTCCTGAGTTTCAAGGATACAAGCGAGTCCAAAAACATCGATTTCAGTTTTGAGCCGTCACAACCTGCTTATAAAATGTTTATTGATAAAGGCTATTTAGACAAGGTTACCTACAACCTCCTATCCAATGCTTTCAAGTATACTCCTTCTAACGGAAAGATTATATTCAAAATAGATATTCAGGAAGACAAGCAACAGCTTCGTATACAAGTCATAGATAACGGGATCGGCATACCCAAAGAAAAACGTTCTGAACTGTTCAAGCGTTTCATGCAAAGCAGCTTCTCTCATAGCAGTGTCGGAGTAGGTCTCCACTTGACACACGAACTGGTACAGGTACATAAAGGTAATATCAGTTATGATGAAAATGAGGGAGGCGGTTCTGTCTTTACCGTCCTATTGCCGACTAATTCTGATATCTATCAGGAGAAAGATTTCCTGATTCCCAATCAGTTATTAACCGAAGAAGAGGAACAGCACTCCAAAGATTTTCTCAGAAATGAAACGTCAGAGGATACTTTCCAGCCTCCTGTCGATCCTTTGAACAAACGCAAAGTTTTGATTATAGAAGATGATACTGATATCCGTGAATTCCTAAGAGAAGAAATAGGAGTTTACTTTGAAGTTGAAGTAGCTGCTGACGGAACATCCGGTTTTGAAAAAGCAAGTACGTATGATGCTGATTTAATTGTTTGTGACGTTCTGATGCCGGGAATGAATGGATTTGAAGTGACACGCAAACTTAAAAATGAATTTACCACCAGCCATATCCCCATCATATTACTGACTGCCCTCAATATAGAAGAGAAATATCAGGAAGGAATTGAATCCGGAGCTGATGCGTATATCACGAAGCCATTCAATGTCTCTTTACTACTGGCAAGAATCTTCAAGTTAATCGAGCTACGGGATAAACTGCGCCAAAAATATTCTAACGAACCGGGATTGGCTCATTCCATTATCTGTACCAATGACAAGGATCAGAAGTTCTCGGTAAAGCTGAATGAAGTATTGAATGAGCACATGACCGATACCGATTTTTCGGTCAATGACTTTGCCGGAATAATGGGACTAGGACGTACTGTATTCTATAAAAAAGTACGGGGAGTGACCGGTTATTCTCCTTACGAATATTTACGTGTCATGCGGATGAAAAAGGCTGCTGAAATGTTATTGACAGAAGATCTCACCATAGCCGAAGTCGCCTATAGCGTAGGTATCAACGATCCGTTCTACTTCAGTAAATGTTTCAAGAACCAATTCGGGGTATCTCCATCTGCCTATCGGAAAAAGCTGTCTGAAGATGAAAATGAACCCATAAATGATGCCGACGTATGATCTTACAGGTTTTCCGTACTAATTTAAGGGGTGTTTCTTTCATTGATGTACTTTCTTTGCCAATGAAAAATTAATCATTAAGAAATCATGAGAAACAAACTCTTTCTATTTGTATTTCTGTTTGCAGTGCTGGCTATTGTTGATAGTCACGCTTTCGAACGCAAAAAATACAATTTCAACAGTGAATGGCGTCTACAAATCGGAGACTTTCCCGAAGCTAAACAATCTCAATTCGACGATAGCCGGTGGAAAGCGGTCACTTTACCGCATGCCTTTAATGAAGATGAAGCCTTCAAAGTGTCCATCGAACAGTTGACGGACACAGTGGTATGGTATCGGAAACACTTTCGGATTCCGGCTTCCGGTAAAAAACAAAAAGTATTCATCGAATTTGAAGGAGTGCGCCAAGCCGGTGACTTCTATTTGAACGGACAATATCTGGGAAAACACGAAAACGGAGTAATGGCGGCAGGCTTCGACCTGACACCTTATATTAAAGAAGGTGACAATGTACTGGCAGTACGTACGGACAATGACTGGATGTATCGCGAAAAAAGTACTAACTCCAAGTTCCAGTGGAACGACCGTAACTTCAACGCAAACTACGGTGGTCTGCCCAAGAATGTATTCTTGTACGTTACAGATGAAGTGTATCAGACTCTTCCTTTATACAGTAATCTGAAAACTACCGGAGTTTATATTTATGCTAAAGACATCGACGTAAAAGGACGCACTGCCACCATCCATGCAGAATCGGAAGTAAAAAACGACAGTCGTGAACCACGCCAATTTAGCTACCAAGTGGTCTTGCTGGATGCTGACGGCAAACAGGTGAAAAGCTTCGAAGGTGAGAAAGTAACCTTACAAGGTGGAGAAACAAGGGTAGTGAAAGCTGCTTCCAAAGTAAATAATCTCCATTTCTGGAGTTGGGGATATGGGTATCTTTATACTGTCCAGACGATTCTAAAAGACAATAAAAATCAAGTCTTTGATGAAGTAAGTACTCGTACAGGTTTCCGCAAAACACGATTTGCAGAAGGCAAAATCTGGTTGAATGATCGTGTGATCCAGATGAAAGGATATGCACAGCGCACCAGTAATGAATGGCCGGCAGTAGGCCTGTCCGTTCCGGCGTGGCTTAGTGACTACTCCAATGGCCTGGTAGTAAAAGGCAATGGTAATCTGGTACGCTGGATGCATGTTACCCCATGGAAACAAGACGTGGAATCCTGCGACCGCGTAGGTCTGATTCAGGCAATGCCGGCAGGAGACTCCGAAAAGGACCGTACAGGACGCCAATGGGACCAACGCACAGAACTGATGCGCGATGCAATCATCTACAACCGTAATAATCCAAGTATCTTATTTTATGAATGTGGAAACAAAGGTATCAGCAGAGAGCACATGATAGAAATGAAAGCTATCCGCGACCAATACGATCCTTTCGGCGGACGTGCTATTGGTTCTCGTGAAATGCTGGACATTCGTGAAGCTGAATATGGCGGAGAAATGCTTTATATCAACAAGAGCGTGCATCACCCGATGTGGGCTACAGAATATTGTCGTGACGAAGGTTTGAGAAAATATTGGGATGAATACAGCTATCCTTTCCACAAAGAAGGAGACGGACCGTTACATCGTAACCAACCTGCAACAGACTACAATCACAATCAGGACATGCTGGCGATAGCAATGATCCGCTGTTGGTATGATTATTGGCGTGAGCGTCCAGGGACAGGTCGCAGAGTCAGTTCCGGAGGGGCCAAAATCATTTTCTCGGATACCAACACACACCACCGTGGTGAAGAAAACTATCGCAGAAGTGGAGTAACGGACCCTATGCGCATCGAAAAAGATGCTTTCTTTGCACATCAGGTCATGTGGAACGGATGGGTAGATACAGAAGAAGACAATACCTATATCATCGGTCATTGGAACTATCCCGCAAATACAGTAAAACCGGTCTATGTCGTTTCTACAGGTGAAGAAGTAGAACTGTTCCTGAACGGTCAGTCACTAGGAAAAGGCAAACGCGAATACAATTTCCTGTTCACTTTTGACAATGTGGCTTTTAAAGCCGGTAAACTGGAAGCTGTCAGCTACAACAAGGCCGGTAAGGAAATAAGCCGCTACGCAGTAAGCACGGTTGGTGAACCTGCCGGACTGAAACTGACAACGATACAAAATCCGGAAGGATTCCATGCGGACGGAGCTGACCTGGCATTAATACAGGTAGAAGTGGTAGATAAGGATGGGAAACGCTGTCCGCTTGACAACCGTACCATTCAATTCGACCTGAAAGGGAATGCCGAATGGCGCGGAGGCATCGCACAAGGAAAAGACAATTATATTCTTAATACCAGTCTCCCTGTGGAATGTGGTATTAACCGTGCTCTTATCCGCAGCACTACCCAAGCCGGCAAGATCACTCTGACCGCTAAAGCAGAAGGGCTCCCCAGCGCTACAATTACATTAGAAACCCTTCCCGTCAAAGTTAGCAACGGATTGAGTACTTATTTGCCTCAGATGACTCTGAAAGGAAATCTGGATAAAGGTGAAACACCTCTTACCCCATCTTACAAAGACACAAAACGTGATATACGTATTGTATCCGCTAAAGCCGGAGCCAACAATGAAACTGTAAACCAAAGCTTCGACGATAATGAAAGAAGCGAATGGATGAATGACGGAAAACTCAGCACCGCATGGATTACATATACGCTCGAAAAAGAAGCTGCAATAGACGATATCTGTATCAAATTGAATGGATGGCGTTCACGCAGTTATCCTTTGGAAGTGTTTGCCGGCAATACTATGATCTGGAGTGGAGATACGAATAAAAGCCTGGGGTATGTTCATCTTAATGTGGAAAAGCCGGTACGTTCCAAACAAATTACCATCCGTCTGAAAGGTAATACCAGCGATCAGGATGCTTTCGGACAGATCACTGAAGTTGCGGCAAAAGCAGCAAATGATATGGAACTCGAAGCAAAAGCGAACAAGAATAATGCTAATCTGAGAATTATTGAAATAGAGTTTCTGGAAGCAATCAAATAGAATAAAACATTTTCTCCCACCATAAAGGAG
>OJQG01000731.1_pt1 | contig 16043 bp, 10 predicted proteins | sample 1598701 | NCBI WGS metagenome assembly OJQG01 (sample SAMN03922504, study PRJEB24848) | human gut metagenome | isolation source: stool sample | host: Homo sapiens | place: Germany | collected 2011-11 | reverse complement strand
GAAATTTACCTCCTTTTGTTTTTATTGCATATTGGGTGAATAAATAATCAATATTAAATATGCCTTAAGATAATTCTTGAGTATAAAAGACAGAATTAGAGAAGATGTATTTATGTTAATGACAGGTAAAACCGTATATTTGCAAGCCGTTTATCTGCAAACAATGCATAGGCGGTAAGGTGAATAACATCTTTATTTATGTGCAGAATCAAAGAATAATATGGAAATAAAAGAACGTATACAGTTGCTGCTGTCCGAAATGAACAGGGGGGTATATGAGAAAGAGGCTGAAATCGGTTTGTCTTTGCTGGCTGCTTTGGCGGGCGAAAGTATTTTGTTGCTGGGACCTCCTGGGGTGGCAAAGTCGATGGTGGCCCGTCGGTTGAAGAGAGCTTTTGTAGATGCAAGGGCATTTGAATACCTGATGTCTCGTTTCTCCACACCTGATGAGATCTTTGGTCCGGTGAGCATCAGCCGTCTGAAGGAATCGGATAAATACGAGCGTGCTGTGGACGGGTATCTGCCTACAGCGGATGTCGTGTTTCTGGATGAAATATGGAAAGCCGGTCCGGCTATTCAGAATACGTTGCTGACGGTCATCAATGAAAAGCTGTTTCGGAATGGAGATACGGAACTGAAACTTCCGTTGAAGCTGCTGGTGGCTGCCAGTAATGAACTGCCTACGCAGGGCGAAGGACTGGAAGCCTTGTGGGACCGTTTCTTGATTCGCATTATCAGCACTTGCGTGAAACAGGAGGAAGCGTTCTATCAAATGTTGCTGGACGATGATGACGAAGAAGAACAGGAAGCATGTCGGTGGCAGATTTCGGATGAGGAATATGCTGGATGGCAGAAAGAGATACGGCAGATCAAGGTATCTGCCGAAGTCCTGTCCTGCATCACAGAAATCCGTAAGAACCTGGAGAAAGTCGAGATTCAAGGCTCGGAAGTACATCGGAATGTCTATGTGAGTGACCGTCGCTGGAAGAATATCGTGAAGCTGCTGAAAGCTTCTGCTTTCATTCATGGTCGGAAGGAAGTCTGTCTGACAGATTTATTACCTGTTTACCACTGCTTGTGGAATGAACCGGAAGAGTGTGCGGATATCCGGCAGATCGTTGTCCGTGCGCTGTTTGTTCCTTATGTGAAGGAGATAGCCGCTATCAACTTATCATTAAAGTCGGACCTGAAAGTGAGCCGCGTGCGTGAAGCATTGGAGAAAGCCCGTCAGAAAGGTGACCGCAGAGACGATGATTTGATGATCATCGATCATTTCTACTATCAGATAGAGAATCATGGTACGGGAAATACCTACATATTTATTGTGGATTATAAGAATCTGAAAGAATACAGTCCGAAGGATGTTCCTGCGACAGGAGTCATGTATGCCGATCCGCTGAATCCGAAGCGAACGATTATACGTACTTTTTCGGATGCCACCAAAATGAAGGAACAAGGTGCCGAAAGGGTGACACTTTACAGGGATGAGAAGAATCTTTATATCAATGGTGTCCGCTTTCCGATGCGTCGGCTGAAGAGGGGAGAGCAACAGCAGTTGTGGCTGGGCAATATGACTCTCACCGACCGGGATTATGAGACGGAGTTGGAGACAGCCCATGGCCGGATTGAGAAATTAGTAAAAGACTTGTCTGAGAATATTTTTATTTCCGAAGAAGATAAAAAAGGGGTGGCACAATATGTGGCGACCCTTCGTAAAGAGATTGCATGGGCACGTGTGGATGTCCGTAAACTGAGATACGGCGATGAGTCTTAGATATGATGCTGCATTTTATGTGCAGGTGCTGGATAAGTATGTAGCGACCGGAGAGTGTGCGGAGGCGGATAACGAACCGCTGTACGCTTACCTGCTTTCCGTCATGAACGATCCGATGATAAAGATACAAGTCCTGAGTGATGAACTTTGTGCCCGAATCTTTTACGATGCAATGAGCCAGTTTATCCGTCTGAATCTGGAAAAGCAAAAGTACAATATGCAGAAAAGCCAGTCGGAACAGCAAGGAATGGAACTTGTGCTGGAATGGTCCGAGACCAAGCGGAAAGACGGGTGGCAGGCTTTACTACAGGAGGTTGCCGACAAACATGAAGGTAATGGTTTCGACAAGGCATTTTATCAGGGGCAGTTCGGCAATGAAGGGAAATATGCGGATGAGGAAGTCTGGGAGAGGATGGTGGACGACTGGAAAGAGGCTTTCCAACGGGATTTGCAGGAGCAAAAGGAAAAGGAGATAGAACAGCGCAAAGATGATTTCGAACGCAGACTTCATGCCAATCTCAGGAATATCCCCGGATATATCCGGCAAAATAACATAGAGAAAGACGAGTTCTATCAGGCTTGGGGCTTGATGAGCGGTATGTGGAATACGGTGGATTTTGAGCGGATACGCAAAATCGTCCGCATTCAGAAAGAATATCCGGAAGTGGTCAAGGTTGCCAATAAGATGGGGCGTATGGCTGACGATGAAGGAAAGGAGCAGCTACATGTCGCGCAGGGGAATGTATATAAGATGGAGCATTCTTCTAAAAGTGACATTTTGGGTATCACAGTAGGGAATGACCTGAACGCATTGCTTCCTACAGAACTGGCGCATTGTGCCGATGATGAGCTGGAAGACTTGTTTGTCTATAAATATGTTACCCGAAAACTTCAGACCTTCCGCTATAAATCCGAGATCATGCAACCGGCACGGCGACTGGAAATAAAGCCTGCTACGCAGAAAGGACCGATGATAGTCTGTCTGGACACTTCCGGAAGTATGGTCGGGAAACCGGAAAAGATTGCATATTCGCTGCTGATTAAAATATTGGAAATAGCTGACAGGCAACGTCGGGACTGTTTCCTTATTGCCTTTTCTGTATCCATCAATCCGATTGATGTGCGGAGAGAGAGGGCGCGGCTGCTTGAATTTTTCTCCACCACCTCTTGTGGAGATACGGATGCTACCCGAATGCTGCAAGCTATCTTCCGGTTGCTTCAGTCAAAAAAGGAGTATATGAATGCGGATGTGTTATGGATCAGTGATTTTAAGATACCTTTATCCGTGCCGGAACTGACTGACAAGATGCTGGAATATAGAAAAGTGGATACGCATTTCTACGGTCTGCAACTTGGGATTGCGGAGAATGAATGGAGTCCTTTCTTCGACCGTATTTATAGAATTGATTATACTCCTTCCCGACGTTACTGATTGTTTTTTGGAGGATTCGGTTTATTTGCTTAAATTGCCACCGGATATAAAGTACATCTTTCAAATGCAATAAAACGATGTTAGATATTATTCTGATTATACTAGGTGTGTTATGCCTCATTACCGGACTGATGGGATGTATTCTTCCCTTTCTACCCGGTCCTCCCGTTGCTTATTTGGGATTGGTCCTTCTTCATTTTACGGATAAGGTTCAATACACTACCACACAACTTATTGTATGGCTGCTGATTGTTCTTGTCGTGCAAGTCTTGGACTACTTCACCCCTATGCTTGGCAGCAAGTATAGCGGTGGTAGCAGATGGGGCAATTGGGGATGTATCATCGGGACCCTTATCGGCCTTCTTTTCCTGCCTTGGGGAGTGATTTTCGGTCCGTTCTTGGGAGCAGTTATTGGCGAATTGCTAGGGAATAAAGAGTTTTCTCAAGCACTTAGATCGGGGGTAGGATCATTGATTGGATTTCTACTGGGAACATTCCTGAAATTTGTAGTTTGTGGCTATTTCTGTTATCAGTTTATAGTCGGGTTTATTCGATCATAGAATTCGTTTTGTACGGATTTGAATTATAAGTTTTTGCTTCTTTTCGGAACAAAAAGGGGCAAAACTCGACCTCGCCAACAAAGAAACGACATTCCGTATTCAGTCCTTTCAGCCTTGTCCGCAAATGCCCAGTCAGAAGGGGATAGCGGCTGAAGGGGGCATTTTATACCCTGTCTTTAGGAGCTTCTGAACGGTGCAAGTGGCTTCAGTCCCTTCAGCCTGAAAAATAATCCATTCGAACGTCGGTAGTTACTGACTTAATAGAGCCTGTGTTTATCTCAAACAAAGGTTCTGTTTGGAATAAACACAGGCTCTGTTTGAGGCAAACAGACCTTCTGTTTTTTATCTGAACTATTGGTTAGTTTATTGATTTGAAGTAAGCCGGTATCCCACCAATCTTACCCTCGGTGTTGAGTACCCTTCGCCTCGGTACTGAGTGACGTTTAGCGCCGAGCTTATAAAATTCACCTCGCATGCGGAGTAGCTACAACTTGCATGCAAAGAGCTATAACCAATTAACTATGGATTTATTATTGAGGATGAAAGGACTGAAGCCACTTGCACCGTTTAGAAGCTCCTAAAGACAGGGTACAAAATAGTGCCTTCAGCCGCTATCCCCTTCTATCAAGTCGTTTGCGAGTAAAACTGAATAGTCTGAATACTGAAAGTACTCCAATTGTAGCAATGGCATTTTTATTATTTTCATCCTATTCGAGTACTAAATTGATGTATGCCCGTCCTAACTATAATAGCACATTGAGTTTGTACCATGAAAAAGACAATCGTTGTTCTTCTTTTTATGGCTTCTTTAGGTTTATTTTCCGTTCTCGTCGCAGGCGAGGTTTATGTTTCTCCGCATGGGAGTGACAGGAATGCAGGTACCAAAGAAGCTCCTTATCTTACCTTGAATCGCGCCATCAAGCAGGCTCGTGAATGGAGAAGGCTGAATCGTCCCGAGGCGGCCGGAGGAATTTGTATCTGTTTGGAAGACGGGGTTTATGCACAGTCCGCCCCTTTGTTTATCCGACCGGAGGATAGCGGCACGCCCGATTCTCCGACACTCATCCGTGCGGTGGAGAATGCGCATCCTGTCATCAGTGGCGGAGTGGCAGTGACCGGATGGAAGAAGGGATGTGATGATCCTCGGATTACAAAGGAATTAAGATCAAAAATATGGGTGGCAAAGGCGCCATCCTTTGGAAATAGAATCGTAGAAACCCGCCAGATGTGGGTAGACGGCAACAAGGCCCAGCGGGCGGCACAGTTTCCTGATGGAGTGATGGAACGGATGATTGATTTCAATCCGGAAGAACAGACGATAATAATCCCTGCTTCTCAGATCGGAAACCTCCTCAATGCCCGTCGACTGGAAATGATAGTTCATCAACGTTGGGCGATTGCCATTCTGCGTGTGAAGAGTATAGACGTTAGGGGAGAACAGGCCGTCATTCGCTTTCACGAACCGGAGAGTCATCTGGAGTTTGCCCATCCGTGGCCTCAGCCCGTCATCGGGGGAGAGAAAGGCAACTCTTCCTTTTGCCTGACGAATGCTCTGGAACTGCTGGACCAACCCGGAGAGTGGTTTCAGGAATATCCGTCGGGGACAATCTACTATTATCCCCGCTCGGAAGAAGATATGGAGACTGCCGAAGTGATCGTTCCTGCTCTGGAAACATTGATGATTGTAGACGGCACATTGGAACGCCCGGTGCGGCATATTCGAGTGGAAGGAATCACCTTTGCCCATACTTCATGGATGCGTCCTTCCTATCAGGGACATGTCACTTTGCAAGGAGGTTTTCCTCTGCTGGATGCTTATAAACTGCATGAACCGGGACTTCCGGAGAAAGCGGAACTGGAGAACCAGGCGTGGATTGCACGCCCCGAAACGGCAATACGTGTACGGGGTACTGAGCATCTTACGTTCAGTCGCTGCAGGTTCCGGCATCTGGCATCTACCGGACTGGATTATGAATGGGCTGTTTCATCTTCCGGCATAGAGAATTGTGTCTTTTCGGATATCGGCGGTACAGGCATACTGATTGGTGCATTCCCCGACGGAGGTTTTGAGACGCATGTGCCTTTCATCCCTCCGGAAGAACGTAACCTATGCACGGACATTACCATTAAAAATAATCTGATCACCGATGTGACCAATGAAGACTGGGGGTGCGTGGGGATCGGTGCGGGATACGTCAGCGGTATCGACATTTCCCATAATGAAGTCTGTCACTTGAATTATTCGGGTATTTGTGTCGGCTGGGGGTGGACATCGCTGGAAAGCGGAATGAAAAACAACCGGATAGAAGCCAACTACGTACATCACTTTGCCCGTCGTCTGTATGATGCCGGAGGACTTTATACGCTTTCCAACCAACCGGGCTCCGTGATGCGGAATAATCGGATCGAACATCTCGAAGAAGCACCTTACGCCACCAATGACAGGGCCTTTTATATTTATTTGGATGAAGCTACGGACGGATATACGATTGAAAACAACTGGTGTCCGACTGAACGTTTCGACTCGAATCGTCCCGGCAATCGGAATGTATGGAAAAATAACGGACCACAAGTGACAGAAAGCATTAAGAATAAGGCCGGAAGGATAAAACCGGAGTAAGTACAGTCCGACACTGAGCCTATCGCAGTGTCGGGCTGTGCAAAAAGTGGGGCCATAGAGACTTGTGAAGTCTGCATGAGTATAGATAAATAAAGATAAAACTAATAATAATAGATCATAAATGAAACCTACTAATTACCATTTGTTCGATTTCCTTGATTTCGATACAGAGTTATTAAGGGATGAGTCACTTTGGAAAGCCTGTAAACCGACAGCCGTTTACGAAAAGGATGGGGATATCTGTGTCACGGTCCCCTTTCAAAAACAGCTGTTAGCTAATGATATGGTTGCGGATACGGCTGTCCCCCGAGAAGAATATACGTTGATCATACGCCAGTATAATATCGGCATTACCCGTCTGTTTCTTGGATTTGGTGAATATGAACTGACAGATCAGTCGGAAATGCTGCAATTCAGCGAACGGATTCGCAGAGTACCTTTGTCTGTAGAGAAGCAGGGAGGCAAATGGATTCTTTTCACCCAAGACGGGACGAAGCGTGCCGTTATCAATGTAGAAGAGCCGGCTTTGGACCGATGGAGCGAGTTACTGCCCGATCCTCAGGAAACACTGGACATCACTCTGTATCCTGACGGCAAACGGGAAATCCGCCTGGCAGCATACGATCATTTCTCGCCTCCCCGCTATGACGGACTGCCCATTGCCTTCTGCAAATGGACGGGCAAAAAGGAACGTGCCACCCTTTCTTTCGAGAGCCGGCCGGATGAATGCTTTGCAGGAACCGGAGAGCGTTTCTTCAAAATGGACTTGAGCGGACAGACGCTTTTCCTCAAGAATCAGGATGGGCAGGGAGTAAATAACCGGCGTACCTATAAGAATATACCTTTCTATCTCTCCAGCCGGATGTACGGGACTTTTTACCATACCTGCGCCCACAGCAAACTTTCGCTGGCGGGACATTCCACCCGCTCCGTACAGTTCCTGAGCGATCAGGCTATGCTGGATGCATTTGTCATTGCCGGCGATACGATGGAAGAGATACTTCGCGGCTACCGTGACCTGACCGGATATCCTTCGATGCCTCCTCTCTGGAGCTTCGGAGTGTGGATGAGCCGGATGACTTATTTCAGTGCCGACGAAGTAAATGAGATCTGCGACCGTATGCGTGCCGAACATTATCCCTGCGATGTCATCCATCTGGATACCGGATGGTTCAGAACCGACTGGCTGTGTGAATGGAAGTTTAACGAGGAACGTTTTCCCGACCCGAAAGGATTCATTCAGAGATTGAAGAAGAACGGTTATCGTGTGTCCTTATGGCAGTTACCTTATGTTGCTGAAGATGCGGAACAGATCGAGGAGGCAAAGGCGAATGAGTATATAGCTCCTCTGACGAAGCAGCAGGACACGGACGGTTCCAACTTCTCGGCTCTGGATTATGCGGGTACTATCGACTTTACTTATCCGAAGGCAACCGAATGGTACAAGGGGCTATTAAAGCAACTTCTGGATATGGGAGTCACCTGTATTAAAACCGATTTCGGAGAAAATATCCACATGGATGCTGTCTACAAGGGCATGAAACCGGAACTGTTGAATAACCTGTATGCCTTGCTCTATCAGAAAGCAGCTTACGAAATAACAAAGGAGGTAACAGGGGACGGCATTGTCTGGGCACGTGCCGCTTGGGCGGGTTGCCAACGTTATCCGTTGCACTGGGGAGGTGACTCCTGCAGTTCATGGGATGGCATGGCCGGTTCACTCAAAGGAGGCCTGCACTTCGGTTTATCGGGCTTTGCCTTCTGGAGCCATGATGTCCCCGGATTCCATACCTTGCCCAATTTTATGAACTCAATCGTAGCGGAGGACGTCTATATGCGCTGGACCCAGTTTGGAGTGTTCACCTCACACATCCGTTATCATGGAACCAATAAGCGGGAACCCTGGCATTATCCGGCTATCGCCCCGCTGGTGAAGAAGTGGTGGAAACTGCGCTACTCGTTGATTCCCTACATCATAGAGCAAAGTAAACTGGCAGTAGAAAGTGGCTGGCCATTGTTACAGGCACTCATCCTGCATCATCCGGAAGATAAACTCTGCTGGCATATCGATGACGAATATTACTTCGGCAATGATTTCCTGGTAGCTCCGGTGATGAATAGCGAAAACCGTCGCGACATTTATCTCCCCGAAGGACAGTGGGTGAATTTCTTTACCGGCGAACGGTTGCAAGGCGGACGCTGGCTGAAAGAGGTGTATGTGCCCTTGGAAGAGATGCCTGTTTATGTGCGTGAGAATGCCGTTATCCCGATTTATCCGGAGGAAGTGAATTGTACGGACGAGATGGATTTAGGCAAAAGTATTGCCTTGCGCATAGATCATAATTACAAAGGATTTTGGACTAAATAAAGAATAGCGATGAAAACTTGGAAAACAAACTTAGAAGAAACGAAACAGCGTTATATAAATTGGTGGAATCATAAAGGAATTATTCTTTCTATGTGGGAACACTTTCAGGAAGGCGTGAAACCGCACGCCGACATTGCTCCACCTGCTCCGGCAAGGGATTTGTCGCAGAAGTGGTTCGACCCTCAATGGCGGGCGGAATATCTGGATTGGTATGTCGCTCACAGTAGTCTGATGGCGGATATGCTGCCTGTTGCAAATACTCAGTTGGGTCCCGGCTCACTGGCTGCTATTCTGGGCGGAGTGTTTGAAGGAGGCGAAGATACGATCTGGATACATCCCGATCCGAACTTTAATGATGAGATCGTATTCAATCCCGAACATCCGAACTGGCTCTTGCATAAAGAACTTCTGAAAGCCTGTAAGGCTAAAGCCAACGGAAACTACTTTGTCGGTATGCCCGACCTGATGGAAGGACTGGATGTATTGGCGGCTTTGAAAGGTACGGATATGGTATTGCTGGATACGGTGATGCAGTCCGAAGTGCTGGAGCAACAGATGCAGCAGATCAATGACATCTATTTTAAAGTCTTTGATGAACTCTACGACATTATCCGTGAAGGGGATGAAATGGCATTCTGCTATTTCTCTTCATGGGCTCCGGGCAAGATGAGTAAGTTGCAGAGCGATATTTCTACCATGATCAGTCAGGATGATTATCGTCGTTTTGTGCAGCCGTTTATTCGTGAGCAATGTCAGAAAATCGATTATACGCTCTATCATCTTGATGGAGTGGGAGCGATGCATCACCTTCCCGCCTTGCTGGAGATTGAAGAACTGAATGCCATCCAATGGACGCCCGGTGTCGGCGAGCCGCAGGGAGGTTCTCCGAAGTGGTACGATTTATATAAGAAGATACTGGCAGGAGGCAAGAGCGTAATGGCTTGCTGGGTGACTCTGGAGGAACTGAAACCTTTGTTGGACCATATCGGGGCAGACGGAGTGCATCTGGAAATGGATTTCCACAATGAGAGGGAAGTGGAGCAGGCAATGAGAATCATTGAGGAATATACCGGCTCTTCTTCGTCTGTGTCTGCAGATGTTCACACGAATCAACCCGTTGGAGAACAGGATAATGCACAGGAAAGTATTCGGATCAGAGAAGAAAAGTCTCAGGAAGAGGATCGGATGAAACCTTTGTATGATGCCATTGTAGCCGGAAAATTGGAACCGGCTGTTGAAGTTACAAAGGATGCCATTGCTGCCGGGGTACTCCCGCAGGATATTATCAATGGTTATATGATTACGGCTATGGGCGAAGTCGGTCAGCGTTTTCAGGACGGCAAGGCCTTTGTTCCTCAGCTTCTCATGGCGGGGCGTGCCATGAAAGGAGCTTTGGAACTTTTGAAACCTTTACTGGCGGGGAATGCATCTGCTACTATCGGGAAAATTGTGATCGGTACTGTAAAAGGAGATTTGCATGATATTGGAAAGAACCTCGTGGCTTCCATGCTGGAAGGTTGTGGCTTCGAAGTGATTAATATCGGTATTGATGTTACTTGCGACAAGTTTGTTGAAGCGGTGAAGGAAAACAAAGCGGACATTTTATGTATGAGTGCCTTGCTGACTACCACTATGACTTATATGCAGGATGTGATTCGGGCATTGGAAGAGGCGGGGATCCGCGATCAGGTGAAAGTGATGATCGGAGGAGCACCCGTGAGTCAGGGATTTGCCGATGAAATCGGTGCTGACGGGTATAGTGATAATGCTAATACTGCCGTGGCGGTCGCCAAAGTGCTGATGGGGAAAAGAGATTAAGAATATTTTAATTGTTAATACTTGAATTATGCATGCGAAATTCTTAGACACACTGGATTGGGGCATTCTGATTGCCTATTTTCTGATTCTTATCGCCATTGGTATATGGGCAAGTTCCAAACGAAAGAAGGGGAGCAGTCTCTTTTTGGCGGAACATTCTTTGAGATGGCACCATATCGGATTCTCCATGTGGGGGACTAATGTGGGGCCGTCTATGTTGATAGCTTCTGCCAGTGCCGGATTTACTACCGGCATCGTTTCGGGCAATTATGCCTGGTATGCCTTCGTTTTTATATGCCTGCTTGCTTTTGTTTTCGCTCCCCGTTACTTGGGTTCTCGTGTTTCCACCTTGCCGGAGTTTATGGGAAAGCGGTTCGGACAGTCTACCCGTAATATCTTGGCATGGTATACGATTGTTACAATCTTGATTTCCTGGCTAGCATTGACATTGTTTGCGGGTGGCGTTCTGATTCGTCAGGTATTCGATATACCGATGTGGCAGTCCGCTTTGATATTGCTGATCATATCCGCATTCTTTACGATGCTCGGAGGATTGAAAGCGGTTGCCTACACGAATGTTTATCAGATGATCCTGTTGATTCTTGTTTCGGCTGCGTTGGCTATTGTAGGAATCTATAAAGTTGGTGGTATATCGGCTCTGACAGATGCCGTTCCGGCAGACTTCTGGAATCTGTTCAGACCGAATGATGATACCGCTTTCCCTTGGTTGCCGATTATTTTGGGATATCCTGTGATGGGAGTATGGTTCTGGTGTACGGATCAGTCGATGGTACAGCCTGTGTTGGCAGCCAAAAGTCTGAAAGAAGGACAGTTGGGAACGAACTTTACCGGATGGCTCAAAATACTGGATGTTCCTCTTTATATTCTTCCGGGTATCATCTGTCTGGCCTTGTTTCCGCAGTTGGAGAATCCCGATGAGGCGTATATGACGATGGTAACCCATTTGTTTCCTGTCGGGATGGTGGGGCTGGTGTTGGCTGTGTTGACTGCCGCGCTTGTCAGTACTATCGGATCGGCATTGAATGCTTTGAGTACCGTGTTTACAATGGATATTTATGTGAAGAAGATTCGCCCGCAGGCGAAGCAGAAGGAGATCATCCGGGTCGGACAAGTGGTGACGGTAGCCGGTGCTCTGATATCGGTAATCATAACGATTGCCATTGACAGCATTCACGGACTGAATTTATTCAATGTTTTCCAGTCTGTATTGGGATTCATTGCACCTCCTATGGCGGCAGTTTTCCTTTTTGGCGTTTTCTGGAAGCGTACGACTACGTTGGCTGCTAACGCTGCCCTGACAGTGGGGACGGTATTCAGTATAGGAGTAGGTGTATTGTATCTATGGGTATTTCCTGCGGATCAATATTCTGCATGGCCTCATTTTATGTTATTATCCTTCTATCTGTTCGTTATTATCGGGATAGGGATGGTAGTTGTCGGTCTATTGGATAAGACTCCTCAGACGGCAATATTGAATATGGAGAAGATCGAAGAAAAGCCTGCCCGCATTGTACTTATCTTATGGGGGTTGCTTATCGTAACTATGATAGGGCTTTATATCTTCTTTAATGGCCATTAAAGAAGATATAAAGCTGACTAAAAAGTCGATAGTATCTTAAGTCTCCTCCTTCGGGAAGGAGGAGTACCCGTAGGGGGAGGTGGTAGGTAATTATATAACTTGTTTATTATCATTAATTTATTTCTTCACCTACCACCTCGGTCTTCGACCACTCCTTCCCGAAGGAGGAGAATGGTGGTACTACCGACTTTTAGTAAGCCCCCGATCACAAATTTATCTGTGTTTTCTTTTGCGATAACAGTTTTCGTAAGTGCACAGTCCACAAGTGTATTCAAGCTTGCGGACATTAGTGCCCGTTCCGATGACGCCACTAACTGATTTGATGGGTACCATGAGGCTGGAATCTGTCAACCGGATGCCACAGGGAGCAGCTATGGGGAACAATGGGAACAGTTTTTGTTGTTCCGAAACGTGCCATCCACAGTATCCTGGGCTGTATCGGTTGGTATGTTTCCAGTTCTTCTCCCGTATATATTCAGCCAAAGCGACTTCCATGCAATCAGCCGTCTTTTCTGCAATAATACTCCCTAACGAGTCTGCTATGTATATTTTGACCATATCTTCTTCTTGTTGCAACGTATGCTGGAATACCTCAAACTCAGTTCCGGCAGTAGCTGCAAAAAAGACAAACGCTTCCGATCCTCTTAATTGACGGGCGATGGTTTTACCAACAGAGAAAACGGTACTTTTACTTTGTGTAGAAAAAGTGTTTTGCTCAGGGCTCCGTGTGGGAATGGTGTCTTGTATAGGATTGACAGTGGGTGGATGGATGCTTTGTACGCTAAGAGTCTCTTTTTCGATATCAAGTGTACCTTCCATAAAGAAGAATGCGAACCGAGGGCGAAGCAGGGGAATAACCCGTTTTAGCAACGTATTAGTCTCATCTATTACCATCTGATCCGGTATAGAATCTTTGTATCCCATTGCTTCATAAATTTCGGACGATAGGATTCGTAAGTCTTGATAAGTGAGTTCTTGCTCAATCATTATTAACTGACATTAGCTGAATGACGGCCTAATTTCGAGTTTCATTGAACTCTTCCAATGCTGTATAAAAAGCATTTATATTAGCTAATGGCGTATATGGCGGTATATCGCAACCGCTCGACAGAACGAAGTTCGGATATGCGGCAGTGGCTTCCAATAACTGTAGAGTCGCTTTTTTCATTTCCTCCGGACTCGACATCTTGAAAAGACTGACCGGATCAAGATTACCCATCGCAAGAGCATCGGCAGGAACTTCTTTCAATGCTTCTTCCATGTTGATTTTATTTCCGAAATGATAGGCTGCCGCACCCGTATATACCATAGCCTGGGTGCAATTTCCTGTATTCCCGCAATTATGAAGTACAACGGTGAAATGATCATCCTGAACCTTCTCAACTATTTCTTTTACGAATACAGAAGAGTATTGCAGGCAATCTTCATTGGATAATAATCCGGCAGCAGGTTCCGCCATTACCACTCCATTCACTCCGGTCGCTTTCAGGGCCATACAGTACCGAATAATGAAATCGGTACATTTGCGCAGCAAAGTGTTGGCTGCCTCGGGGTTGATATAAATCAGCATCATGATCTCAGACATATCATATAAGCGTCCCGCTAATGAATAAGGACCGATACAACCAGCCAGCACCGGACGGTCTGTGATATTCTTTGCAGTCAGCATATTCGCTTTGAGATATTGCGCGATCCTTCCTTTATTCAGTGCTGGTATTTCCAAGGCATCAATGGCAGCTTCGTCTGCAAGCAAACGACCGGATACGCTTGGTACTTCATTCTCCGGAAATATAATTTCGGCTCCGAATGCTTCCGCCTCTACCGTTAAATCCATGATAACCGTTGCGGCAGCAGCAGGATATTTGTCGCAGAGCGCTTTGATTGCTTCATAATGCACCTGTCCGTTCGTTACTGCATCATGAACCGTCTTTCCGATAAGCTCGATGCCCGGATGTGTCATGATAGGAATGGAAATGACCTTTTTATTTAGGATCGTCTGACCGATCCAGTCTTTCATATTCAGTTTACCCATAACTTCTGTTTTTTAACTTCGTCATATAGTAAGACGATATTATTGTTCTTTTGTAATCTTGAAGTTTGCATAAAAAATAGATGATTATTATAAAAAACTATGTGTCATAATTGTATCTATGATATTTTACGCACTAGAATCAACGTAAGTGAAGGATTTTAGACTGAACATTTCATTGATCTTAATGGCATATTATATAAAATATCTCGGCGGATAATGTACTGGAGAGGATGAAATTATTACACTTTATGCGATAATAAGTTGGACGTTACAAAAATAACGAATATATTTGGTGTTAAATTAGTATCATATAGTTCTCTTTTGGTATAATGGCAAATAGAAAAATGATGCAATGTAATTCTTTAATAGTACCTACTTTAAAAATTGAAATTATGAAGACGATTAAGCAAATTGTATTTTGTGTCTCATTACTACTTGTAATGAATTGTTTTTATTCTTGTTCAAACTCAAATGATGTTGTTATAAATACACAACAAAATCAAGAAAAAACACAAGATGTTGAAATTCAAGAGTTAATAGACTTTATAGAAACCTTGAATGCTAATAAAATACAGACTCGTGGTCACTTTTGGAATCGAACAAAGCGTTTTCTTGTAGGAGATGCTTGGGGTTATGGTTGGGGAGTAAATAAAGGTTTAACACCTAGAGGTGGCTTGATTACGGCTGTTGTATTCTCACTTATTTGTGCGGCTTCAGATGATGATCTTCCTAGAAATTGGTGGCATTTGAGTTCAAATTGGAAGGTATACGATGCTCCGTTAAGACCTTATGAAATAATTGGAAATGATCATAATAAGACAATATATAATATGATGAGGGAAGATCCCGTAATAGCTAATGGTACTTTTTCTAATTATTATTTATATAATTCTACTAACAAAAAATTGAAAAGTTATGGATATACAGAAGAAATGCCCCTGTTGCTTCAGACAAGATTGCTGGAAATAATGGATCTGGTTAAGAAAAGTACTTCTGTTGATCAACTGATGAATTTAATGAAGCAAGAATTTCCTCAGCGAGTATCTGAATTTCAGCTTGTAGAGAGTTATATTAATGGTTTAGTGAATATGGATGATAAATCAACTGTTCGTGATTATACTAAACAAGTATATGCCCAAATTGATGCTTCATCTTTAGATGTATCAGCTGTTTCTCGATTAAAAACTATGATAGCTATTGCTGAAAATAGCAAATTTTTGTGGGTTGAAACAAAATGATGATTGATTAAGGGAGCTTTCGTTTTTTCTCTTTTTATTAAACACACTTATTATGAAACAAAACAAATGCCTGCTAGTGGGATTAATATCTTTGATGTTCAGTATCAACTCTTTGTATGCTCAGAAAGATTCACTGAATGTTTCAACTAATAACGAGTCATATAAACGAGTATATATCTTGGATGTCGGGTTAGGGATTGGTTTTACTGGTATACAAAAAAATGGAAGCAGCTCTTGGTATATAGGAAATAATAAAAATGATGTTCCTTTTGTTTCTTCAATACAATTGATGACTTATACCCCTTACAGTAATATAGGATGTGGATTGTTTTATTATGACTATAGTAATGGTACAAAGAAACATGATGGAGTGCTATCATCGGGAATCAATGAAAAAAAATCGTTCTATTATGTAGCTCCGCAGATTTCTTTTATTAAACGGCAGGCTGGATTTTTGGATGGGATTATGTATGTGAGTGCTGGTATTGGATATGTTAATTATAGAAGTAAGGGAACAATATCGCAGTTGGAGAATTATAATACAACATGTTCGACAGTGGGAGGCAATATGGGGATTGCTTATGAATATGCTTTTGACTCC
>OJQG01000724.1_pt1 | contig 16184 bp, 14 predicted proteins | sample 1598701 | NCBI WGS metagenome assembly OJQG01 (sample SAMN03922504, study PRJEB24848) | human gut metagenome | isolation source: stool sample | host: Homo sapiens | place: Germany | collected 2011-11 | reverse complement strand
ATGGTCACGTCCAGTGCGGTGGTGGGCTCGTCGGCGATCAGCAGCTTGGGCTCACAGGCCAGTGCAATCGCGATCATCACGCGCTGGCGCATACCGCCGGACAGCTCGTGGGGGTACTGCTTCAGGCGCTTTTCGGGCTCGTTGATGCCAACCAGCTCCAGCAGCTCCTTGGCGCGTGCCCATGCATCGGCCTTGTTCTTATCGGTGTGCAGGCGGATGACCTCCACGATCTGGTTGCCGATGGTGTACACCGGGTTCAGGCTGGTCATGGGGTCCTGGAAGATGATGGAGACCTCGTTGCCGCGGATCTTGCGGAAGTCCTTCTCCTTCATGTTCTCGATCTCGTGGCCGTTGAACCACACCTTGCCGCCCACCAGCTTGCCGGGGTAAGCGGTCAGACCCATAACGGAGTAAGCAGTGACCGACTTACCGGAGCCGGACTCGCCCACAACGCCCAGAACATCGCCCTGATTCATGGTAAAGGAAACGCCGTTCAGTGCCTTTACTTCGCCCGCAGGGGTGAAGAAAGAAAGGCGTTCATCTTTGATATCAAGAATTTTCTCGCTCATTTCTGTTCACCTCATCAATTCTTCAGCTTCGGGTCAAAGGCATCGCGCAGGCCATCGCCGAACAGGTTGAACACAAGGATCATCACGCTGATCATCAGTGCGGGGGCGATCAGCAGATGGGGATAGGTGTTCATGCCCTTAACAGCATCGGTAGCCAGAGAACCCAGAGAGGGCAGCGGGGCTGCAACACCCAGACCGATGAAGCTCAGGTAGCTCTCGGTGAAGATGGAGGCCGGGATCTGCAGGGTGGTGGTAACAATCAGAGTACCAATGCAGTTGGTAAGCAGATGCTTTTTGATGATACGGCCGCTGGATGCGCCCAGTGCGCGGGCAGCGGTAACATACTCGCTCTCCTTCAGGATCAGGATCTGGCTGCGGACGATACGCGCCATGCCGACCCAGTACAGCAGAGCAAAGATGATGAAGATGGAGATCATGTTGGGGCCCAGCGTCTGCATCCACTTAAAGCCAGGCTGTGTGGACAGCTTGTCCAGCGGGTCCTTCAGGGCCATGCCCAGCAGGATGATCAGCAGAATATCGGGGATGGTGTACAGAATATCTGTAATACGCATCATGATATTATCCACCCAGCCGCCGGCAAAGGCGGAAACTGCGCCGTAGGTAGCGCCGATGATCAGCACCAGCACAGAGGCGATTAGACCGACAGACAGGCTGACGCGGGTGCCCATCATGATACGCACCGCAAAGTCACGGCCCATACGGTCGGTGCCCAGAATGTGCGGGAACACCTTTTCGCCGGCATCGATGCGGGCCTGCTCAGCGGCAGAGTACTCGAACGGTGCCAGATTGTTGCTGCCCTTCATCTGCTCGGAGTAGCTGTAAGGCCAGACGGCGGGCAGAATGTAGGCAAAGATAGCAATGGCAATGATGAACACAAAGCTGACCATGGCGATCTTGTTTTTCTTCAGGCGGCGGATACCGTCCTTCCAGAAGTTGACGCTCTCGCGCATGACCACCAGACTCTGCTTTTCCTCATTGCTGGCGGGCAGAAAATCCTCCGCATTGAGCTGCAGGCTGAGCGGATTCTTTTTAATGTTTTCCATGAAAATCGCTCCTCTCTTACTTCAGCTTGATACGCGGGTCGATGATCTTGTACAGGATATCCACGATCACGTTTGCAATAATGACCATGCTGGACAGCAGAATGGTGGTGCCCATGATCATGGTGTAGTCACGGTTGGTGATGGCAGACACGAAGTCGCGGCCCAGACCGGGCACGGAGAAGATCTTTTCCACCACGAAGGAACCGGTCATCAGGCCGGCCAGCATGGGGCCAACGTAGGTGATGACAGGCAGAATGGCGTTGCGCAGTGCGTGCTTGAACAGGATCATGAACTGGGAAACGCCCTTTGCGCGTGCGGTGCGCATATAGTCCTGACCCATAACGTCCAGCAGGCTGGAGCGCATCAGACGGGTGATATAAGCCGAGGGATAGATGGCCAGTGCGGTGACCGGCATGATATAGGCGGCTGCGCTGTTCAGACCAACGGTGGGCAGCACCTTCATGTTCATACCAAACTGGTACAAAAGCAGCACGCTGGAAATAAAGCTGGGGATCGCGATGCCACAGGTTGCAAACACGATAATGAGGTTATCCAGCCACTTACCGCGGTTATAGGCCGAAATGCAGCCCAGCGGGATGCCCACGCACAGAGCCACAACCACTGCAATGCCTGCCAGACGGCAGGACACCGGCAGCTTGCTGGCAATGATCTGGTTCACGGTACGTCCGCGCTGACGCAGGCTCAGACCCAGATCGCCGTGCAGAAGGCCCTTCATATAGTTGACGTACTGCACACCCAGCGGCTTATCCAGGCCATACTTTTCGGCCAGAGCCTGCTGAGCAGCGGCACTGATGGACTTTTCTGCCACGAACGGGCCACCGGGGACCAGGTTCATGACAAAAAAGGTAACCGTAGCCACAATGAAGATACTGAAGATACCCATTGCGACACGCTTGATGATGTACTTTGCCATCGTTTGATGCCACTCCAATCCTATCAATGAATTACTATTTTTGCTCTCAGGCCGAGCCACACTTTCCCGCAGTCCGCCAGCCTCACACATAGCAGACGTCTGTCCTTGGCACGCGGACAGAAAAGCGAATAATAAAACGATGGCATCTTGCGGTTGCACAAACACCATCGTCCATACCCGAGAAACACTCTATCTATTATAAGGATAACCACGATTTTTGTCAATTTACATGAAAAGAATTCACTTCATTATAGCAAAGCATGAGTGAAATCTTATACTTTATACAAATTTCCTGTATATTTGTAGGTAAAAGTGCTACTTTTCCGACCTTTTGGGGGATTGTTCCGTTGGCGCGTACAATCCGCCCTCCCCTGTCGGCGTAAAAGGCAGCGTCTCTGCCGCAGAGTCATCCCTCCATGTCCTTGGCATTTTTCTCCATATTACAGCAAAAAGGCAAAACAAAACCATCCGCAGCCCCTTCTCCAGCACGGTCGGTGCCCGGGAAATGTGCTGCGGATGGTCCGTGGTCGTTTTGCAGGTCAGGAGTACAGTTTTGCGGTCAGCCGGGAGTACATGGCGCTCTTCTGTGCCTTATAGGAGGCCATGGCCTGATCCGCCAGTGCGGTGCTCTGGCCGTTGGCGGTCAGAATGGCGCGCATCTGGCTGACGATGCTCTCCACTTCCTTATCATAGGAGGCCTGCATCGCATACAGTCTGCCACTTCTGGCCAGCACGATGGATATCTTGCGCGCCTGTGTCTGCTGAGACTCCGGCAGCGATTTGAACTCTGCCTTTGCTCCGGCAATGCAGCTGTTCAGCTCTGCCTCGGCGCGTGCCTTGACGCTGTACAGCTGCCGCAGCAGTGCCTTGACCTCGGCCTCGTAGCCGGCCTCCTGTTTGCCGGAGGAGGACGCCGGTTTTTCTGTACCGGAATTGGCTGTACCGGCAGTCTCCTGCTTGCTGGAGGACGCTGTACTGCTGCTCTCCGTCCGGGAGGCAGCACTCCCCGAAGAAGCAGAAGAACCTGCCGGGGAGGAAACCGCACCTGTCTCCTGCTGCGGAGCGCTGGCGGATGCCTCCTGTTCCCCGCTGCCGGACGCGGCGGCTTCATCTGCCAGTTCCTCCAGCGTGATCTCACCGCTGAGCAGCTTATCGATCTCATCATCCGTCAGGGTGACCTGTGTGCTGTCCGCCGGGGCATCCGGCAGGGTTTCAGGAATACCGGCTGCCATACTGTGGAGGTAGAACAGCACGCCAAGAACAGCTGCTGCCAGCAGAGCCACCAGCGCGCCCAGCACGATCAACACGATTTTCAGGACCTTATTTTTCTTCATACCAAAATCCGCTGCCCGGGCAGAGTAATTCTCTGCCCGGGCAGTTTTCTCCTTACTTTAGGATCAGACCCACATGCCCAAAAACTTTTTGGGCTGATGCAGGGTCGCCGCGTCCAGTTCCTGATCATGGAACAGTTCATCGCCGTTGCGCACGATGCGGGCAGCAGTTTCCCTGCCCAGCAGCTTTTCCAGCTGCTGCACTCCCTGTGCCATGCGGGGCGGGCGCTTGTCCGGGGAATGGGTGTCGGTGGAGATGACATGAACCAATCCCCACTGGATGAACTTACACAACTTTTTGCAGAGCTTAGGCTCCAGCAGTGCTCCTGCGTTGATCTGCGCATAGGCACCGGCGGCTACCCAGTCGTACAGCAGGGTGGGATCCTCCAGCACATAGGGGTAGCGCTCGATATGCGCGATCAGCGGCACGATGCCCTGCTGCTGCAGATTGTACAGGGTCTGCCGGATAAAATGCGGCTTGTGGGTGGTGGGGAATTCCAGCAGCAGATAAGCGGTGTCCCCCATACACAGTGCCCGGGTGTCCAGCTCGCACAGGCCGGGCGAGAAGAACACCTCCGCCCCCAGTTTGAAATCAAACTGCATGGGCTGCCCCTCCAGCGCTGCGGTCAGCTGTTCAAAGGCAGCCTGCCGCTTTGCCGTAAAGGCATCCACCGTGGTGCGCTCGCTGTTGAAGTGGCTGGTGAAGGCGATATTCCGCACACCGTCCTCGTATTCCCTGCGCAGCAACTCCAGCGAGACCGTTGTATCCTTTGCGCCGTCATCGATGCCGGGCAGAATGTGACAATGCAGATCCGTCATAGCAGTGCTTCCTTATTCAGCGGCGTTGGCCTTCTGGTTTTCGTAGGCATAGTTGTAATTGTAGGCATAACTATATGCGTAGCTGGAGCCCTTGAGTGCCTTCTTCATGTCGTAGCGGGTCAGCACGCTGCCCAGCACCCGAACACCGGCATCCTGCAGCTTTTTCACTGCGCCGCGCACTGCATCGGCGGGGGCAAAGTCAGAGCGCACCACAAAGATCGCGCCATCCACATAGCGGCCAATGACGGCTGCATCGGTGACCACCGACACCGGGGGTGCATCAAAGATGACCACATCGAACTTTTCCCGCAGGGTGTTGACCATGGCCTGCATCTGCGGCTGGCTCAGCATCTCGGAGGGGTTCGGCGGCGGAGTGCCGGCGGGCAGGAAGGTCAGGTTCATTTCCTTCAACTCATGCAGTGCCTCGTCCAGCGTGCACTGGTTGGACAGCACGTTGGAAACGCCCTTTACGTTATGGCCTGCCTTCAGGTAGCGGTGCAGCACCGGCTTGCGCAGGTCGCAGTCGATCAGAGCCACCTTTTTGCCGCTTTCGGCCATCGTCATCGCCAGATTGACCGCCACATTGCTCTTGGATTCCTCCGGCACAGTACTGGTGATGACCAACGTGTGCACGTCCATGGAGCCTGCCATAAAGTCCAGATTGGTGCGCAGAGACTTATAGGCCTCCACATAGCCAAAGGGCATCCCCTTATCGGTGATCAGTTGCAGGGTGCGGTGCTCGCCTTCTTTTTTCTTTTTACCAAACAGATTCCACATCGTCTTACACCTCCGGGATCAGGCCCAGCACGGGCAGGCCGAGCTTCTTCTGAACATCTTCGTCATCCACAACGGTGTCATGCATCAGATGTGCCAGCACCAGCACGCCGCACACCAGAACAGCGCCCAGCAGACCGGCCAGCACAACGTACTTCTTGGTCTGGGGGAACACCTTGTTGGGGTTGATAGACACATCGCTCACCGCCTTGCAGGAACCGGCTTCCACCTTTTCCACCAGCACATCGGGCACGATGTCGGCAATGGTCTGGGCGATCTCGCCTGCGCGCTCTGCATCGGTATCGGTGACCGTGATCTTCATGATCTGGGTAGCGTCCACATCGGCAACATCCACCATGTCGTACAGCTCGGCGTAGGTCATGTCCAGATCCAGCTCATCAATGACCTCGTTCAGCACGGTGTTGCCCTTGATGATGACCGCATAGGTGCTGATCAGGTTCTTGGCAGAATTGAAGTTATCACTGGTAAAGGTGGAGGAGTTATCCTGCCGGGTATTCACGATCATGTTGATAGATGCCTGGTACTTGGGTGTAAGCGCAAACATACACACCAGCAGGCAGATCAGCGCTGCCGCAACAGCTGCTGCCACGATCTGCACGGCATGTGCCCACAGCAGGCGGGCCAGTTCCATCAGATCAATGGTCTCTTCGTCCTCCATGTTCCGGAGCGACTGTCCCATAGTTGCTTTTTCGTCCATAATAGCGAAACTCACCTTTCTTGTTTTCCGCAGTGCAAGAAATGTACACCGGGTTCCTATAGATACACATTCGTTTTATAATGATAGCACATCTTGTTGTATTTTACAAGTAAAAATGCCATTTTCTGCCGACAAATATATGGACAAAATATGCCCTGCCCCGTACAAAAAAGGCATCCGCAGCACATGGATGACTGCGGATGCCTTCGTTTTACAGATTTTTAGCGAATACGCTTAGCGGGAGCCCTTATCGTAGGGGATACCCTCGGCCTTGGGTGCCATGCTGTTCTTGGAGGTGAAGGCCAGAATGACCATGGAGGCCACAAAGGGCATCATATTATAGATGTTGCTGGACCAGTGCAGCTGCGCAAGGAAGGTAGAGTCTGCAATATTGGCAAGGCTCTTGAACACGGCAAAGAACATGGCCGCGCCAAAGATGTGGAAAGGCTTCCACTGGCCAAAGATCATAACTGCCAGTGCCAGAAAGCCTGCACCGGCCACGCCGACTTCAAAGTTCCAGGTCTGCACCGGGGGCACGATATACGCCAGACCGCCGACGGCGCCCAGCGCACCGGAAAGGATCACACCAGCGTAACGCATCTTGTAAACGTTGATGCCCACCGAGTCCGCAGCCTGCGGGTGCTCGCCGCAGGCACGCAGGCGCAGGCCAAAGCGGGTCTTGTACAGCACGATGTAGCTGACCACCAGCAAAATCAGCCCCAACGGCACGAACACGCTGAGTTCCAGCCCGCCGATGCTGAACAGGAAGGGCTTGTTGGAATAGTTCAGCTTGGCGCTGCCGCTCTCGCTGAAGTACTTGGAGATGACCACGGCAATGGCGGTAGCCAGCAGGTTCAGTGCCGTGCCGCCGATGGTCTGGTCCGCCTTCAGGTTGATGGAGGCAAAGGCCAACAGCAGGCTGTAGATCACGCCCGCCAGCGCTGCCACCAGAATGGAGATCAGCACCACAAGGAAGGGCGACAGGCTTTCAGGCAGCATGGTCAGGGTAAGCACACCGGCCACACCGCCGATGACCATGATGCCCTCCAGTGCAATGTTGATGATGCCGGAATGTTCGCTGAACATACCGCCCAGTGCCACCAGCATCAGCACGATACCGTACAGCAGGGTATATTTGATCAGAAGCAGCATATTACTTGCCCTCCTTTTTGGTCTTTTCTGCGGCAGGCGCAGGCTCTGCGTTCACATTGGTCTTTTCGGCATTCCGGAACAGCAGGCTCTGGATCTTGCCGCGGAACAGCATGGAGAATGCGCACAGATAGATGATGATGCCGCTGATCAGATCCGAGATCTCAGTGGGGTAAAACTTGGTGGACAGGAAGGAGCCGCCGACCGAGATGTGGGAGATGAACAGCGCGGAGAACACGGTACCGATGGGGTTGGAGCTTGCCAGCAGTGCCACCGAGATACCGTTGAAGCCCATGCCCGGCAGGCTGGTGGAGTTCAGCGGGTTCCACTGGGACACGTTGGACAGATAGAACAGACCTGCGCCAAAGCCTGCCAGCGCACCGGCAATGGCCATGGAGAGGATGATGTTCTTCTTCTCGTTGATACCGGCGTAACGGGCGGCGTTCTTGTTCAGGCCAACGGCCTTGAGCTCGTAGCCGAAGGTGGTCTTGTTCAGCACCACCCAGATCAGCACAGCCACCGCTGCCGCCAAGAAGATGGCAATGGTGGTGCTATTGGTCTGGAACAGCTTGTTCAGGCCGAAGTCCGGGATCAGGGACTGGGCAAAATCGGCGTTTTTGCTCAGGTTCAAAGTACGGGTGTTGCGCACGTCGTACATGGGGCCGGTGCCGTTCTGGTAGATGAGTTCATTTACCAGATACAGGCCGATCCAGTTGAACATGATGGAGGTAATGACCTCGTTGATGTTGAAGTAGGCCTTGAAAAAGCCGGGGATCGCACCCCACAGGCCGCCCAGCACGGCTGCTACCAGCAGGCAGACGAACCAGGGCAGCTTGAGCATGATGGCGCAGTACAGCGCACCGTAAGCGCCCAGCGTATACTGACCGGCTGCACCGATGTTGAACAGGCCGGTCTTGAAGGCAAAGGCCACGGACAGACCGGTCATAATCAGGGGTGCGGCATTGGCCAGCTCCTTGCCCACGCCGTAGGGGGCATCGTGGAAACCGCCCTTGATGATGCGCACAAAGCCATCGCCCCATGCGTGTGCGGGGTTGATGGCTACCAGCACCAGAAAGCCCACCAGCAAACCAATCAGGATGCACAGCAGTGCAGCCAGCACGCTGGTAACAGAGCTTTGCAGGCTGCCGCTGCGGGAAAGTTTTTTCTTATTCATGTGTTACTGCTCCTCCTTTCCCTGCTTGCGGGCACCTGCCATATACAGACCCAGCTCCTGCACGGTGGTGGTCTTGGGGTCAAACTCGCCCACGATCTCGCCCTCGTACATTACAAGGATGCGGTCAGAAAGGTTCATCACCTCGTCCAGCTCCAAGCTGACCAGCAGCACGGCCTTGCCCTTGTCGCGCTCGGCCACGATCTGGCGGTGGATGTACTCAATGGCACCCACGTCCAGACCACGGGTAGGCTGCACTGCCACCAGCAGCTTGGGGTCGCGGTCGATCTCGCGGGCAATGATGGCCTTCTGCTGGTTGCCGCCGGACATACTGCGCACGGTGGTCAAACTGCCCTGACCGCTGCGCACGTCGTACTGCTCGATCAGCCGGTCAGAGTACTCGCGCACCTTATCGGCACGGATAAAGCCACCCTTCTGGAACTCCGGCTGCCAGTAGCGCTGCAGCACGATGTTGTTTTCCAGACTGAAATCCAGCACAAGACCGTGCTTGTGGCGGTCCTCCGGGATGTGACCCATGCCGTCCTTGGCGCGCTGGCGGATGCTCTCGTGGGTGATATCCTTGCCGTCCAGCGTAAGCTTGCCGCTAGACAGCTTGCTCAGGCCGGTCAGGCCGTAGATGAACTCGGTCTGGCCGTTGCCCTCGATGCCCGCCAGACAGACGATCTCGCCTGCGTGCACCTTGAAGGACACGTCCTTCACCACATCCTTCTTGCGCTGGTCGTTGTGGATGGTAACGTTTTCCACGTCCAGCACAGTCTCGCCGGGGTGCGCGGGCTGCTTTTCTACCTGCAGCTGCACGTCACGGCCCACCATGCGGCGGGAAAGCTCTTCCTTGGTGGTACCCTTGATATCCACCGTGCCCATATACTTGCCCTTGCGCAGCACGGTGCAGCGGTCGGCCACAGCCATGATCTCGTTGAGCTTATGGGTGATGAACAGGATGGACTTGCCCTCCTTCTTGAACCCGCGCATGATCTCCATCAGTTCGTCGATCTCCTGCGGGGTCAACACAGCGGTGGGCTCGTCAAAGATCAGGATCTCGTTGTCGCGGTACAGCATCTTCAGGATCTCTACGCGCTGCTGCATACCCACCGAGATATCGCTGACCAGGGCGTCCGGGTCCACCCGCAGGCCGTACTTTTTGCTCAGCGCCATCACCTTTTTGCGTGCCTCGGCCTTCTGCAAAAAGCCCATCTTGTTGGGCTCAACGCCCAGAATGATGTTGTCCAGCACGCTGAAGCATTCCACCAGCTTGAAATGCTGGTGCACCATGCCGATGCCCAGTGCGTTGGCATCGTTGGGGTTGCGGATGGCAACCTCCTTGCCGTTTTTCAGGATCTTGCCCTGTTCCGGCTGATACAGGCCGAACAGCACGCTCATCAGCGTACTTTTGCCCGCACCGTTCTCGCCCAGAAGGGCGTGTACCTCGCCCTTGCGCAGTTGCAGGGTGATATCATCGTTTGCCTTGATACCGGGGAATTCCTTGGTAATGTGGAGCATCTCGATCACATAATCCTCTGCCAATCTGCTCACTCTCCTTTCGTGCCGTAACGACACCTTTTTCTATACTACAACCCATTATACCTGATTTTTTGCAGTTTGCACACGGCTTTTTGATTTTTTGTCAAAAAGCACAAGTAAAAGTATTACTTTTGTACGGTCTGCATGATTTCCTACCTGTTTCTCCCACACAGGCATACAAAAAGGGCGGGGTGCCCCTGCATGAGCACCCCGCCCCTATTACGGGAGTAATTCCGGGATAGCGATTACTGGATGTAGTTGACCTTGGTGAACTCGCTGACGGTGGGCTTGGTAGCGTCGTCAGAGCTGTTGTCCACAACGAGCTCGCCGGAAGCGATCTTGCTCTTCAGGGTCTCGTACTCGTCCTTGGTGAAGGTCTTGAAGTTCCAGCTGTCATCAGCAGTGGGCAGACCAACATAGTCGCCATCCTCCAGACCGAAGTTACCGTTGGTAGCAGCGATGTTGCTCCACTCGCCGGCCTCGATGTCGCCCAGAGCGGTGCTGACAGACTCAGACAGACCCTTCATGGCAGAGGTGATGAACGGGTTGTAAGCGTAGCCGTCCTTCTCAACGCCGTTGGCACCGATGTAGTTCTGGTCAACGTCAACGCCAACAACGTAGCCGTTGTTCTTCAGAGCAGCCTCAACAGCAGAGGTGTAGATGCCGCCGCCGCAGGCAAAGACGATCTGGGTGCCGTTAGCATACCAGCCCTCCATACGGGAGGTGATGTTGGCATCGCCGTAGAACTGGCCGCCGTAGAAGTAGTTGATATCAATGTTGGTGCCCAGCTCCTTTGCAGCAGCGTCAGCACCCTGCACATAGCCGTAGCCGTAACGGATAACGGCGGGCACAGCCATGCCGCCCAGGAAGCCCAGCTTGGTGTAGCCGTCCTTAACAACGGCGTAGCCTGCCAAATAGCCTGCCTGCTCCTCCTTGAAGGTGATGCAGTAGCAGTTTGCGGGGATGCTGTCGGTGCCGATATCGCCCTGGGTCACATCGATAGCGATGAGCTTGACGTCGGGGTACTGCTCAGCAGCCCATGCCAGAGAGGCACCGTACAGGTAGCCCACGCAGACGATAACGTCAGCACCGTCGTTGACAGCCTGACGGATCATGGTCTCGCGGTCCTCATCGGAAGCATCAGAATCGGGGATGTAGTACTGGCAGTTGTCGCCCATGTAGCTGGAGACAGCAGCCCAGCAAGCCTGGTTGAAGCTCTCATCATCGATCGTGCCGGTATCGCAGGTCAGAGCGACCTTGGCGATCTTCTCAGCGCCGTCTGCTGCGCCGGAAGCGGCGGCAGAGCTGGCAGCTGCGGAAGAAGCAGTGCTGGTAGAGGAAGCGGAAGAACCGCCGCAGGCGGTCAGAGCAGCGGCAGCGGCAGCAGCACCGGCCACAGCCAGAAAGTTACGACGAGAAATCTTCATAAGAAACTCTCCTTTTATTTTAAAAAATTGCGTCAAATGAATGAAATGTGCACTCTGGCACATCTACTGGCTCAAGTATAGCGGGTGGAAGTGACAGATGCAAGCAATTTCCGATTACAAATTCTTTACAAATCCCTTGTATAATTTATAAAAAAGTAATGCTTATTCACCAAATTTCCCCTGCTTGCGCTGTTTTTCGCAGAAAGACAGTTACTTTCCTTCCACGGCGCTGTTGCCCGCCACGTTGGAGGGGCCAAAGCCGAAGGGCAGCAGCTCGTCCATGCTGCGCTCAATGAAGTCCTCCGGGGTCTTTGCCATAATGACGTTCAGCTCCGGCCCGCCAAACTCGAATAATGCCTGACGGCACACCCCGCAGGGCGAGGTGATCTGCCGGTTCACTTCGCCCCGGCGGCTGCCCACCACGGCGATATCCGTAAACGCGGTCACACCTTCCGCCACCGCCTTGAACAGAGCGGTGCGCTCGGCGCAGCTGGTGGGAGTAAAGGCGGCGTTCTCCACGTTGCAGCCGGTAAAGATGCGGCCGTCCGCAGCGCGCAGCGCAGCGCCTACCATAAAATCACTGTAAGGCGCATAGGCCTTTTCCCGCGCGGCCAGTGCCATGCGGATCAGCTGCTGTTTTTCTTCCATGGTCAGTTTTGTCATGCTGTCTCCTCCTTTTACGGGCAAAAACAGCGCGGCTGTGCCTTGGGGCGGCAGCCGCGCTGGAAAGTTATGCGATCAGTACTCTGCGCCCAGAGCGACCTTCATCATGTCGGTAAAGCTCTTCTGGCGCTCCTCGGCGGTGGTGATGCCGGGGGCCACAAAGCTGTCCGAGATGGTCAGCAGGCAGGCGGCGTTCTTACCCAGCACCTGCGCGTTGGCAAACAGAGCAAAGCTTTCCATCTCCACGCACAGGCAGCCGTCCTCGTCCCGCAGCTTTTCCCAGTAGGTGGGCTTTGCGTCCGAGGGCTGGCGGTAAAACACATCCGAGGAGTGGATGTTGCCCTCGATCAGGGGAATGCCCTGCTTTGCAGCGGAGGCACGCAGCTTTTCGTTCAGGGCTGCGCTGGGCAGGGTGATGTTTCCAGTAAAGCCGCTCTGCACCCGGGCGTAGTTGCTCTCGCTCACAGCGCCGGTGGCCAGCACGGTGTCGAACAGCTTGGCCTTCTCGGTATAGCTGCCAGCAGAACCGATGCGGATGATATTTTCCACGCCGTAGAAGTTGAACAGCTCGTAGGAGTAGATGCCGATGGAGGGCATACCCATACCGCTGCCCATCACGCTGATGGGGCGGCCTTCGTAGGTGCCGGTAAAGCCCAGCATCCCGCGCACGCCAGTCACCTGCCGGACATCCTGCAAAAAGGTGTCGGCAATAAATTTGGCACGCAGGGGGTCACCCGGCATAAGGACTGTCTTGGCGAAATCGCCCATTTCTGCGCTGATGTGAGGGGTAGACATAGATGATCTCTCCTTTTTATTCATGATACAGCAGAGGGGCTTTCCCCCTGCGGAAAAGCCCTTGCTGCTATTTACCGATATTTGCTGCGGTTGAACACGTTCTGCGGTGCGATGTAAGAGCCGTTGCGCCGGATCTCGAAGTGGCAGTGGTTGCCGCTGGAACGTCCGGTGCTGCCCACATAGCCGATGAGCTGCCCCTGCTTGACCGACTGACCGGCGTGCACCACCAGCGACAGGCAGTGGGCGTACAAGGTGGTGTAGCCGTTGCCGTGGCTGATGATGATGGAGTTGCCGTAGCCGTTGCCTGCACCGGCACGGTTGTAGCCGGCCTTGGTCACCGTACCGCCTGCCGAAGCGTAAATGGGCGTACCGGCGGCGGCGCAGATATCCACGCCCTTGTGGCTGCCGCCGTACCAGCGGGAGCAGTTCCGATAGCCGGGCACCGGCCAGATAAACTGTCCTCTGCCGGTGATATAGGATGCACCGGAGGACACCTTTTTGGTGCCCACCGTAACTTTTTCAGTCACAGGCTCCTTGGTCACTACAGTGCTCAAAATCTGCTGGGAAAGCTGATTGCCGCTTGCATCGTACACCCGCTGCGCCGTCACGGTGCGGATGCCGTTCTCGCCCTTCTGGGTAACACGCTTGGTACCGGAGTTCAGCTCCTTGGATTTGGTGGTCTCGGTGGTGTAGGCGATTTCTTCTTCCCAGCTTTCCACCTTGGTGATGCGCACCTCCAGCGTTTCCTCCTCCCGCACCACGGTCAGTGCATCGCCGGGCAGGATCTTGGAGTTCTGGGTCAGGCCGTTTTCGCCGTTGGCGGTAAAGCCGGTGTTCATTTCGCACAGTTCCTTCACGGTCAGGCCGTTTTTCTGAGCGATAGACCAGATGGTGTCGCCGTTCTGCACCGTATAGGATTTTTGTGCCTGCTGCACACCGGAGAGCAGCTGCTCCACCTCGGCTTCCTCCTGGAAGCTCTCGTTGAAGTAGATGCCGTTTTCCAGCGTGACATCCTTGTTGAAGCCCACGGTGGTGTTGGGGTCATCGGGGTTCTCGTAGGGTTCCAGCAGGCCGCTGATGTATCGTTGCAGGCTGCTGCCGTCCGCACACACGGCGGTCAGCTCACCGTCCAGATACAAAGCCGTGCCCTCGCTGATCTGGTCGCTGGAGGTTTTGAGGATAGCGTCAGCCACGTCATTTTCGTTCATCACGTCATGGGCGACGGTCACGGAATAAGTAGGCTCCACGGTAAAGCGCGCCTGTTCTGCACCGGAATAATTGATACGCTGCTGCACGGCCTCCAGCGCAGAGTTAAACACCTCTTCGTTGGCCACATAGCCCACGGTCTTGTCGTCCACCTGTACCTGCAAGGCGTAGGGCTGGCGGATGGTGGTCTGGAACACGGTCACCATAACGGCCAGCGCTGCCACCGGCAGCACATACATAGCCATGCGGGGCACAAGACGGATGTTATCAGCGATACCATGGGCAAGGAAGTGCCCACTTGCGCGCAGCGCAGCGCCAAAGCCATTTTCCTTGCGCACCCGATGTGCGTGGCGCAGCAGCGCCCCGGTGCCCCGCAGGGCAAGCACTACCGGGCCGAACAGATCCCGCAGCAGCTGCGCCGCCCCGGGAAAGGCCATAGATGCGATATTTTTCAGCAAATCTTTGCCCGCCCGCAGCAGACGCTGCAAGCCGTGCTGCAAGCGGCGTCCTGTGCGGACCACGGCATACTCGGCAGAAAAGCCTACGGCGTACAACGTCTCGCCCACTATGGGTGCTACGGGGTTATGCAGCAGCTTACGCCACAACGTTTCCCGGCGGTGCTGGCGCTTGCGCCGCAGCCTGTGCCGCCGCAGCACACCCCGGCACTGGAACTGCGCCCACAGCGAGCGCAGCTTCTGGCGGCGGGGCTGCCGTACCGGCTGCGCAGCGGGCTGCTGCTCCTTTGTTTTATCTTCAGTCAACGGGATTTTTCTCCTTCCTGCGCCGCTGCAGGGCATTTTTTCGGCCCGGAACACAGCAGCTAGATGGTGTACGTTCCCCTGTTCAAAAGGCCAACAGGGCCTGTACACAATACGCTCTCTTTTTATTATACACTTTGCACGGTTTGAAACAAGCGCTTACATAAAATTTGGCTACTTTTTTCACGCAGTTTTCACGAAAAAAGCCCTTCCATATCCGGCGGCAGCGGGCTTTCCACCGTGACGGTGCGCAGCTGCAAGGGCATTTCTACCCGGATACCGTCCGGCAGCGGGGTGTATACAGGCACCGTAAAGCTTTGTCTGGCGCAGTGCAGCGCCTGCCGGCCAATGCGCTCCCGGCTGCCGCCGTAAAGGTCGTCTCCGGCAAGCGGATGGCCAATAGACGCAAAATGCACCCGGATCTGATGGGTGCGGCCAGTCACCGGCACGCAGGCCGCAAGGCTAAGGCCGTTTTCTTCCTTTATAATAGTATACTCCGTGCGGCTGGGCTTGCCCTCGGGGGTAACGCAGCGCCCGATGATGCTGTCGCCCCGGCGGCCGATGGGTGCATCGATGACCCCTTCCCCCAGCGGCAGCGCACCCTGCGCAATGGCATAGTACAGCTTTGCCACCCCGCCCGCCAATAGTGGCGCTGCGTAGGCGTTTTTCGCTGCCAGCACAAGGCCGCTGGTGTCCTTATCAATGCGGTTCACCGGACGGAACACCGGGCTGTGGCCGTGTTCTGCCGCCCACGCGGCGTAGCCGTTTGCCAGCGTACCACCGGGGTAGTTCAGGGTGGGGTGCACCGCCAGCTGCGGCGGCTTTTCCAGCACCACCGCAAAGGCGTCCTCGTAGACCACCTTGACCGGAATTTCCGGCTGCGGGTTCACGCCATCCCCTTCTGGCGGCAGCGCAAAGGAAAGCACCTGCCCGGGGAAGATGCGCCGGTTTGCCAGCACGGGCACACCGTCCGCAAAAAAGCCGCCGCCCCGGAACTTGACCGCCCGGGCAAGGTCGGCGGAAACGGCACACTGGCGCAGAAAGCTGCGCACCAGCACCCCATCGTGGGTGGTGGCGGTATCCGGCACGGCAAAATACAGCTGCATGGCCTGCCCCTCCCCTGCAAAATCCACAAAAAATACAAATGATATTATAACAAAAATTCGTTTCACTTGCAAATCTTACTTTTTTATGGTATCATGAGGAACGGAAAACGAGTGGAACATACGGCGGCGGGGCGGCTTTGACCGCTCTGAGGAAAGTC
>OJQG01000699.1_pt1 | contig 16747 bp, 18 predicted proteins | sample 1598701 | NCBI WGS metagenome assembly OJQG01 (sample SAMN03922504, study PRJEB24848) | human gut metagenome | isolation source: stool sample | host: Homo sapiens | place: Germany | collected 2011-11 | reverse complement strand
CTTTTTCTGCCTATAACTTTTCTTTGAATTAGGGCTTGACTTTTTAGCAGGTTTACAGCGCGGTCCCCTTTTTCGGCATGAAAAAGGACTTCATATCCGCCCTTTCAAGCTCGAGCAGCTTGATCTTTTTGTCGACGCCGCCTGCGTAGCCGGTCAGGCTGCCGCTCGCGCCGACCACGCGGTGGCAGGGGATGATGAGCGAAATATCGTTATGCCCCACCGCACCGCCGACGGCCTGCGCAGACATGTGCGTTAGGCCCTGCTTCTCCGCCAGCTTTCGCGCAAGCGCGCCGTAGGTCGTTGTTTCACCGTAGGGAATTTCCAGCAGCAGCGCCCATACTGCCTGCTGGAATGCCGAACCCACGGGGTGGAGCGGCGGCGTGAAGTCCGGCTCGCGGCCCGAAAAGTAGCTATCGAGCCAGCGCTTGGCCTCGCACAAAACAGGCGTCTCGCTCTCGGCATACTCTTTTGGCAGCGTGCGGGCAAAATATTTCTGCCCGTCGAACCACAGGCCCGTCAAGCCCTCTTCGTCCGCCGCAAGCAGGATGCCGCCGAGCGGCGAATCATAATGCTGGGTGTAAGTCATCGTCCTCGCCTCATTTCTTCTCTTTCGGCGCGTAATCGTGCAGCTCGGGGACCGCGCCGCCGGACACCGCCCAGAGGTACAGGCTCGCCACGCTGCCATAGGGCGAAAAGCGGCGGCGGTACTTTTCAAAGAGCCTGCGGTCGATCTTCCGGTGGTGGTACACCATGCGCAGCCCCCGCTGGATGGCAAGGTCATCGTAGCTCAGCACGTCCGGCCGCTGCATGCAGAAGAGTAAAATCATCTCCGCCGTCCACACGCCGATGCCCTTGAGGGACGAAAGCTCCCGGATAGCCTCCTCGTCGCTTTTTTGCCAGATACCTTCTAAATCGAATGCGCCGGTGTGGACCTTTTCGGCAAAATCCGTGATGTACTCCGCCTTTCTGAACGTCATGCCGAGTGATTGGAGCTTGGGAACGCCCGCGGCGAGGACCGTCTCGGCGTTGACCTCGCCGAGTGCCGACAGCATCCGCTGCCAGATCGTCTCCTGTGCCTTGGTCGAGATCTGCTGGCCGACGATGTGGTGCACGACGGCGGAAAAGAGGTCAGTATCCACTTTTCTCTCGACATGGCCGATGCGGTCGATGACCTCGGCCATGCGCTTATCCTTCTTTTTAAGATAGTCGGTCTCCTCTTCCCCGTAGGCAAAATACATTGAGCTTCCTCCCCGCCGCGTCATCTAAAACGTATGTTCTATATATTATATGGTGCCATTTTCTTTCTGTCAAGCGTGCAAGCTTTTGTAACGGACTATCGAAAAAATTTTCGAAGCCCTCTTGACTGAAAGTGTACTTTAAGTTGTAGAGTATCAGTGAACTTTAAGAACAACAAGTTTTTTCAGGAGGAATGTCTCATGAACAAGCCTTATATCGTATGCCACATGATGACCTCGGTCGATGGTCGCATCGACTGCGCCATGACCGAGCACCTACCCGGCGTGCAGGAATATTACGACACGCTCGACGCGCTGGACGCGCCCACACGTATCAGCGGCCGCGTGACCGCGGAGCTCGAAATGGCGCTGCCCGGAAAGTTTGAGGCCAAGACCGCCGAAGCACTTGGCAAGGAGGCCTTTTCCAAGGCCGCCGACGCCGAGGGCTACGAGATCGTCGTTGACACCCACGGCACACTCCTCTGGGGTGAGAGCGCCGAAGACGAGCGTCCGCTGCTCATCCTGACAAGCGAGCAGGTCAGCAAGGAGTACCTTGCGTATCTCAACGGCAAGCACATCTCGTGGATCGCCTGCGGCAAGGAACACGTCGACTTGAAGCGCGCGTGCGAAATTCTCGCCGCGGAGTTTGACGTCAAGAGAGCCGCCGCGGTCGGCGGCGGACACATCAACGCAGGCTTCCTCGCCGCGGGGCTACTCGACGAGGTCAGCATTCTGATCGGCACCGGCATCGACGGCCGCGGCGGCATGCAGAGCGTGTTCGACGGCCTGCCGATGGAGCGCGGCGTCACGCCGCTCAAGCTCACGGACCGCATCGCCGACTACGGCGAGTTCAACATCTTCCCCGTCTTCAGCGGCAAGCCGCTCGCGTAACGAACGCAAAAGGAAAAGGAGAGAACGCAGCAGCGTCCTCTCCTTTTTTTACAAAAGCATGCAGAAACCAATCTGCATACAGAGCCATCTTTCAAAAAGCCTCTTATTTCTTCTCTTCCTCGCGCACAAACATCATCAAAAAGCTGACTGCGAGCAGCAGGCAGGACACCCAGATGCCCTTTTCGGCAAAGCGCGCCGTCAGGACGCTGCCAAGCCCCGCGCCAACGGCAAAAATACCGATGACGCCAAAATACGTCAGTGCCTTTTTCAGCACCTCGCGGTCGTGCGTGTGGAAGTAGACGCACAGCGCCTCGGTGCCGCTGCGCATGTTGCCGATGCACATGGTGCTCGCGTAGGCGTGGCCGCGCACCTTGCGGAAGGTCTGCACCTGCATCGCGCAGACGAACGAGACGAGCGCGTTTGCAAAGGTGTTGACCTCCCGCGGCAGGAAGCCGACAAAAAACAGCAGCACGATCTCGGCCAGAATGATAAGCTGGCGCCAGTGCACCTTTTCCATGCACTTATAGCGGCGGTGGACGCATTCCGCCACAAAAATGCCCGCCATAAACGAGATCACCGGCACAAAATAGCGGAAAACATCTGCCCAGTCGCCTGCAAAAAGGTGTGTGCTCATCAGCACGATGTTGCCCGTCTGCGCGTTGGCAAACACCTTGTCGCGGCAGCAATAGGTATAGGCGTCCTGCAATCCGCCGGATAAAATGATAAACGCGGACATCAGGAACGAATCGGACATCTGCCCGTGCGGTCGATCAAGCTGCATGGTTACATTTTGGCTCCTGTTCGTTAAAATTCCGCCATGATTATACGGCGGTAGCCGCGCTTCGTCAAGCGGCTTTTGCGCGCAAGCCTCTTTGGTTTCACGAGGCGCAGCGTGTTCTTCCTGCTCGCAAAATGCGTCAGCATCACGAGGAACGACACCGCCGAGCCCAGCGCCGTGGCAAGACCCGCGCCGTAAACGCCCATATCGCATGGGAAGACGAAGAACCAGTCGCCGAACACATTGAAGATGCCGCCCGACAGCACACCAAGCGTCGCAAGTGCGGGCGCGCTGTCGTTGCGCAGAAATGCCGCAAGCATCTGATTGAAGAGGAACAGTGGGAATACAACTTTAACGGGGATCATGTACCGCTGCGCGAGGGCGAGCAACGTCTCGTCCGCACTGAAAAACGTCAAAAGCGGACGCTCGAAGAGGATCAGCCCGATCCACGCGAGCGCCGCCGTGCCGTCGGGGCCCTATACTGCCCGACCATCGCCATATCGACGATGCCGTAGATGCTGGAGATCAGCGCGCTGCCGAACGCCGCCGACAAGTATTTGAAGTAAAGCGTTTTGATATTTCCACGCAAAAGGTCCATTGTCGTTTCCTCCTGTCAACAAAAAAGCCGGATAAGGAACAGGCATTTCAGCCTGCGCCTTATCCGGCTGCCGTTTCTTTCGAACAGCGCGCCCTCCGAGCGAGCAAGAGGGACTATAGCACAAGGAAACAGCAATGTCAAGCCGCGGCGATCCCCCTCCTTTTTCCTTTCTGAATTTTCCGTGGACAATTTCTTCCCGATGGGGTAACATCATAGAAAAAACAGGAAACGGAACACTTTTTCATGGACAAGTACAGCATCTTAAAGCAATATTACGGCCACGGCGCGTTTCGCGCGGGGCAGGAGGCGCTGATCGACGCGATCCTCTCCGGGCGCGATGCGCTGTGCGTCATGCCGACGGGCGGGGGCAAGTCGCTCTGCTATCAGATCCCTGCGCTGCTCCTGCCGGGCATCACGCTCGTCGTCTCGCCGCTCATCTCGCTGATGAAGGATCAGGTCGCAGCGCTCAAGAGCGCGGGCGTTCCCGCGGCGTACATCAACAGCTCACTGACAGGTGAGCAGATCCGCACGGTCTACACCCGCACGCGCAAGGGTGCCTACAAGCTCATCTACGTCGCGCCCGAGCGGTTGGAAACGAACAGCTTTTTATCGCTGATGCAGGAGATGGACGTGTCATTTCTCGCTGTGGACGAGGCACATTGCATTTCGCAGTGGGGACAGGACTTCCGCCCGAGTTACCTCGGCATTGTCGATTTCATCAATGCCCTGCCGCGCAGACCCATTGTCGCGGCCTACACCGCGACGGCGACAAAGCAGGTGCAGTCTGATATCCTGCGGCTCTTGCAGCTGCAAAGCCCGTACCGCATCGTGACGGGCTTCGACCGTCCGAACCTCTATTTCGACGTGCGCCGCCCGAAAAACAAGTTTTCCGCCCTCGCCGCACTCATTGACGAGCGAAGAGACAGAAGCGGTATCGTCTACTGTGCAACGCGCGCGACGGTCGAGCGCGTGTGCGACAGCCTGTGTGACCGCGGCATCGCCGCCACGCGCTATCACGCGGGCCTCACGGACGAGGAGCGGCAGCAGAATCAGGACGATTTTCAGTTTGACCGCAAGACCGTCATGGTCGCGACGAACGCCTTCGGCATGGGCATCGACAAGTCAAACGTCAACTTTGTCATCCATTACAACATGCCGAAGAGCCTTGAGGCCTACTATCAGGAGGCGGGCCGCGCCGGACGCGACGGCGAGAATGCCGACTGCGTCCTGCTCTTCGCGCCCGCTGACGTGGAAACCGCGCGCTTTCTCATCGAAAACGGCGGAGCCGACCAGCTTTCGGAGGAGGACGCTGCGCTTGTGCGCAAGCACGACTACGAGCGCTTACAGGCGATGACGGGGTACTGCAAATCCGTCGACTGTCTGCGCGGGCGGCTGCTTGACTACTTCGGCCAGATACACCCCGCAAACTGCGGGAACTGCTCCAACTGTATAGCGACCTACCAGACCGAGGACATCACGCTCTCGGCGCAGATGATCTTATCGTGCGTCATGCGCATCCGCGAGCGGCTGGGGTACTACGTCGGCAAAACGCTCGTCATTCAGGTCTTGCGTGGGAGCCGCGACCAGCGGCTTTTGTCGCTCGGCCTTGCGAGCCTGTCGACCTATGGTCTCATGGATAAGACGTCGCCGAGCGTCATCGAGCGGTACATCGAATACCTCGAATCCGCGGGATATCTCGAGGTCGACCAGCGCTATTCGACGCTCCGGCCCACAAAAAAAGCATCCGCCGTGCTCTTTGACGGCGAATGCGTGCTGATGCAGAAGCGGGTGGAGCCGAAGACAGAGAAAAAGCGCCCGCGCGGCACGTTTTCGGACGAATTCGAGGAAAACAGCCTTTACGAGGCGCTGCGCGCCCAGCGCGCGGAGCTTGCCAAGCGCGAGAGCGTTCCCGCCTACGTCATCTTTTCGAACGCGACGCTCGCCGACATGGCGGAGAAAGCGCCGCGCTCGCTCTCAGAGCTTCTTGAGGTCTCGGGAGTCGGCGAGCGGAAGGCCTCCCGCTACGGAGAGGCCTTCCTGCGCACCGTTGAGGAGTATATACAGCAGCGGGGGTGAAGCGCTCTTACTTCAGCACCGTGCCGTCGGCCAGCGTGATAGTATAGCCGTTGAACAGGATATCGCCCTCGGCGAGGTCGCTGAGCTCGATGCTCTCGTCATTTTTTGTAATTTCCGCATTCGCGAAGTCGAGCGTCACACTCTCCTCGCCCGCGGTAAAGCTGCTGCCGCCCATGCCGCCGGGGGCGCTGCCGCTCGGGGCCTCTCCATCAGGTTTCTCTGGAGGCTGGCTGCCGGAATCACCGCTCTGGGTATCGCTGCTTTGACCGTCAGGCTTTTCAGGTGGCTGGCTGTCGTCGGAGCTGCCGCTCTGACTGTCGGGCTTTTCAGGCGGCTCACTGCTGTCCGACGATGCCGAGTCCTGACTGCTGCTGTTGCCGCTCTGCGTTTCGCCGTCCAGCTTGTCGGGCGGCGTCTGGCCGGAATCGGAACTGCCAGACACGTCATGGGACGGCATACCGCCCGCACTCAGCTCGCCGAGCTGCATCGTCACGGCAGTGCCGTCAATATCGGTGATCTCGCCGGTGATCGTCTGGCCGGAGCAGTCCGATGTTTTGCTGCCGCACGCGGCGAGCGACAGCGTCAGCGCCGCCGCACAGAAAAGAGAACGAATCTTTTTGCCTTTCATCAAAAATGACCTTCTTCGTCATTGTGTATCCCAAATGCTTCCGCGGGGCTGTCGTTTTTCGCTTTCCTCTTGGAACGAGGTCATTATTGCCCGCCAACCTAAAAGAAAACTAAAGGAAAGTTTGAACATTTTGTTTTTCACAAAAACGCAAAAAGCAGTGCCGCCTGAAATCAGGCGGCACTGTTCCTATTGATATGATGTTCCCACCGGCGCGGCACAAGTGGTTAGTTTGCTCTAACTCGCAGTCTTTTGAAAAGCCGCCGCAGGGCAGCTTTCCAATATATCCTGCTTTCCCGCTTGCCTTCGGGAAGGTGATCGACCTTGCGTATTGTAGCACAGCGATTTTCGCATTGCAAGAGCGGTTTGCAAATTTTTCGCGATATTTTCTTTGCTACATACGTTTTCTCGCCCCGTCCGCTGCGACAGACTGTTCCCATTCCGCGTCCCGCGGCACTTGCATCCCGCGGCTTTCGCTGGTATACTATGTTCAGAAGTTAGATGCATTTAACAGAATTGATATTTCACACAGAAAAGACGGTGAACGACATGGAAGCATTTTACGGCATTTTGATTCCATTTCTCGGCACGTCGCTCGGCGCGGCGTGCGTGTTCTTCATGAAAAAGTCGCTCAGCGACGCTGTGCAGCGCTCGCTGACGGGCTTTGCCGCGGGCGTGATGGTCGCGGCCTCGGTGTGGAGCCTGCTGATCCCCGCCATCGAGCAGTCGTCGGCGATGGGAAAACTCTCGTTTCTGCCGGCGTTTCTCGGCTTTTGGGTCGGCATTCTCTTTTTGCTGCTGCTCGACCACGTCGTCCCGCACCTGCACGCCAAGAGCGGGCAGGTCGAGGGACCGAAGAGCCAACTCCAGCGCACGACGATGATGGTGCTGGCCGTCACACTGCACAACATCCCCGAGGGCATGGCCATCGGCGTGGTGTATGCGGGCTATCTCTCCGGCAGCGCGCAGATCACGGCGGCGGGCGCGCTGGCGCTCTCACTCGGCATCGCGATCCAGAATTTCCCCGAGGGGGCGATCATTTCGCTCCCGCTGCGCGCCGAGGGCATGGGCAAAGCAAGAGCTTTCTGGGGCGGCGTGCTCTCGGGCATCGTCGAGCCCATCGGCGCGGTGCTGACCATCCTGGCTGCGTCGCTCATCGTTCCGGCGCTGCCGTATCTTCTGAGCTTTGCCGCGGGCGCGATGCTCTATGTCGTCGTCGAAGAGCTGATCCCCGAAATGTCGCAGGGCGCGCACTCCAACATCGGAACGGTGTTTTTCGCCGTGGGCTTCAGCCTGATGATGGTGCTCGACGTGGCGCTGGGATGAAATACGGCAGGAATGCAAGCAGGAGGCGATACCGAGCGGTACGCCTCCTGCTTTTTATGCTGACGCCAGCCTTGCGCCTATTTTTCCACCCGAATAAGATTGCTCTCATACGGCCGCTTGCCGGAGAGCACTTCGTCGTAAAAATTCTGCTTCCAGTCGATGTAGGCGACGCTGTCCTGCAATTCCCGAATGCCTGCGCGCAGCGCCTCCTGCTTCTGCGCCAGCAGAATTTTGCGCTGCGGGATGGTGCACTCGCCTTGCAGGCAGAGGGCGAGGTAGTCCTTCATCTCCTGAATGCTCATGCCGCATTTTTTCAGGCTCGTCAGGCTGCTGATCCACGCGACGTCTCGCTCGTCAAACACGCGGCGGTTGTTCTTATCGCGCTTGACGTTGGGGACGAGCCCCTCGTTGCAGTAAAATTTTAAGGCCTGATAGGTCATGCCCGTTTCCTTGCAGACCTGCATCATGGTGTAGCGCATGGTAATTCCTCTCTGTTGCGTAAAAATTGTGTTTTTTCCTCAAAAACCTCTTGTCCGGTTGTTACAACCGGTATTTATAGATGAAAACAACCTCTCCGATGATATCAACGAGGCCGTCATGCGCAGCGTCATCCGCAACATCCGCATTTTGCTGACCGATCCTGAAAATTACGACGCCAGAAGCGAGCTGACGCGGGCGTCCGCCATGGCAGAGAACGGCGTGCTGAAGATCGGCAAGGTCACGGATTTTCAGGCGCATCAGATCCAGCATCAGCTCGGCGCTTACACCGACTGCAACCACGGCGCGGGGCTGGCGGTCATCCACCCTGTCCTGTACCGCCACATCTACAAATCCGGCACGGCGCGGTTCACCCGCTGGGCGCAGAATGTCTGGGGCATCGCACCCAAGGGCAGTGACGGGAAAACCGCCGCCGGTATCGACGCACTGGCCGCGTTCATTAAGGGAATTGGTCTGCTGACTACCTTTACCGAGCTTGGCATTCCCGCTGATACCGATTTCCGTGCCATCACGGATTCCACCAACGTCACTGCTGGCTGCTGCAAGAAGCTGACGCACGACGAGATCTACGAAATTTTGAAGGAGTGCCTGTGAGTATCCGCGCTTTTCGCAGCAAAACAAAGCATTCTTTGCGCTGTGCTCCATTTTTGACTTTTCTGCCTCTTGCATTTGGCCCAAAGCGTGATATCATAGGCCAGACAAATTGCGGAAAGGGGCAGTAGAGTTGAAAGCTGCATCGCAGAAAAAATCATTGGATATGCTTCACGGAACGCTATGGGATAAGATCCCGCGCTTTGCCGTTCCGGTGGCGGCCACGGCGATTTTGAGCCAGCTGTTCAACGCCGCGGACATCGCCGTCATCGGCAACTTTACCGGCGAGCTCCGCACCGTGGCGGTCGCAGCCGTCGGCACAAACAGCTCGATCATCAGCCTGATCGTCAACCTGTTCATCGGCATCGCGCTGGGCGCAAACGTGACGATCGCACACGCCATCGGCGAAAAGAACGACACGATGGTGCACCACGCGGTGCACACCTCCATCGTCGTGGCGGTGCTGGGCGGTTTGATCGCGGCGATCATCGGTGAGCTGTTCGCCGTTCCGCTGCTGAATCAGCTGAATGTGCCGGACGATGTGTTCCCGCTGGCGCTGCTATACCTGCGCATCTATCTTGCGGGCCTGCCGGTGATCCTGCTCTACAACTTTGAGGCGGCGGTCTTCCGCAGCGTGGGCGAGACGAAAATTCCGCTGATCGCGCTGACGGCCTCCGGCGTTCTGAACGTGATCCTGAACCTCTTTTTCGTGGCCGCGCTCCACATGAGCGTGGACGGCGTCGCGATCGCAACGGTGCTGTCGAACGCGGTCAGCGCGGCGATCTTGTGGGGTTTCCTGCTTAAAACGGACAAGGTCATCCGCCTTGAGCCGAAAAAGCTGCGCATCGACGGGCTGTGCCTCAAGCAAATTCTGCGCATCGGCGTTCCTGCGGGTGTGCAGAGCGCGATGTTCTCCATCGCGAATATCGTCATTCAGGGCGCGATCAACAGCCTCGGCACGGTCGTCATGGCGGCGTCGAGCGCGGCCTACAACATTGAGGTCATCACCTACGATATCCTCAACTCCTTCTCGCAGGCCTGCACGACATTCGTCGGACAGAACTTCGGCGCGGGCGAGATCAAGCGCTGCAAGAAAACGCTGCTGCTGTGTCTTCTCGAGGGCATCATCAGCCTCGGTGTCGCCATCGCTCTGATCCTCTTTTTCGGAAAGTCGCTGCTCACCATCTTCAACGGCGACCCGCAGGTGGTAGAGACGGGCTATATTCGCCTCATGCTGATCATGCCGTCGCACCTGTTCAGCCTTTGCTACGAGGTGCTTTCCGGCTACCTGCGCGGCTTTGAAATTTCACTGCCGCCCGCCGTTTTGACGATGCTGGGCGTCTGCGGCGTCCGCCTGAGCTGGCTGCGCTGGGTCTTCCCGCAGTACAAGACGTTTATGAACATCATGCTGGTCTTCCCCATCAGCCTTGCGACCACGGCGCTTCTAATGCTGGCAGCGGTGCTGTATTTCCGCCCCTCGCGCCGCTATGCGCATCTGCAAAAGAGTAATGGCGCGGCTTCGGCAAAAATTGAAGGATAAGACCATTCCCAAAATCGACAAAGCAGGGCGCTTGCCTTTTAGGCAAGTACCCTGCTTTACTTTTTTGATGGGGCAGCCGTTTCTAAATCGCGGATGGGAAATTTTCACATCAGCTCGCGCGTGAAATCAAGCACGCACTCGCGCAGACGCAGAATTTCCTCTGGCGCGTTCTTGCTCAGGTGCATACCGATGCCGAGCTCCCGTCCCGTTTTCGGGCTGACCGGCAGCGTCTTTACGCCGTGCGTCCGCCCGCGCATCATGATCTCCGTCATCATTGTGATGCCAAGGCCCTTGCTGACCATGCGGATGACCGTTTCATCGTCCACATGGCAGGGGCGGATATTCGGCTTCACCTTTTTGGGACTCAGCGCAGCGTTCACGTCGATGTCGAAGCGCCCGTAGGGCATCAGGAATTCTTTTCCGTCGAATTCCTCGATGGGGAAGGTCTCTTCGCTGCCGGTGGGATAGTCCTCCGGCAGGATGGCGTACATCGCGTCGTAGTAGAGCGGTGTCCAATCGCAGTTGATGTGGCTCTGCCGCGCGGCAAAGATGACGTCCGTGCGCCCCTCCTCCAGCAGCTCAAAGGGTTCGAGCTCGTGGTCCACCATGCGAAGATCCACGTCGGTCTCCGGACACACGCGGCGGAAGCGGTACAGAATTTCCGGCATCCAGTGCATGGCAAGGCTCGCATAAGCGGCGATTCGGATCGTCGCCGTCCGCTTTTGCGTGATGGTCTCGATCTGGTTTTCGAGCTTCGCCGTCGCGCTGAGGTATTCGCGGATCGCGGGCAGCAGCGCCTCCCCGTCCTCTGTCAGCGAAATACCGCTGTGGTCGCGCTGGATGAGCTTCATGCCGATCTCGCGCTCCAGACCGTTGATGAGGTGCGTCAGCCCCGACTGTGTGTAGCCCACGACCTCAGACGCTTTGGAAAAGCTGCCGAGGTTGACGGCGGTCATCAGAATTTCAAATTTTTTGCTGTCCATATCCCCACTCCTATAAAGGGTATTTTGATTTGTAATATACCTATTATAACCGAGCGTTTCTCTTTTTCAAGTGCAGGGTGTAATATTTTCAACACAAAGGAGTTGATTATCCCATGACTACTAAAAAATTGACCTTCCGACAGAAGATTCTCGTCGCCGGAACGCTGTTTGGAATGTTCTTCGGTGCGGGCAACCTGATCTTCCCCGTACATCTCGGCCAGATGGCCGGCCGCAACGCGGTCGTCGCCATGATCGGCTTTATCATCACGGCGGTTGGCATCCCCATCTTCGGCGTCGCCGCCATCGGCATCACGCATTCCGACGGCCTGCAGACGCTCTCGAGCAAGGTCGGCAAGGGCTACGGCATTTTCTTTACCTGCCTTCTGTACCTGACCATCGGCCCGCTCTTCGCCATCCCGAGATGCGCAACAGTTTCCTTTACCACCGGCATCACTCCCCTGCTGGGCGCGGATTCGCCGGAGTGGCTGTATCTGCTCGTCTTTTCGGCGGCGTTCTTTGCCTTCGTGCTGTTCTTCTCGCTGCGCCCCGGTAAGATCACCCTCTGGATCGGCAAGATCATCAATCCGCTCTTCCTGTTCTTCTTCGCAGTGCTGATCATCGCGGCGCTGCTCTCCCCCGGCGCAGCGATCTCCTCGGTCGAGCCGACGGAGGCCTATCAGAACGGTTCCTTCTTTCCCGCGCTCATTGAGGGCTACGGCACGATGGACGCCATCGCCGGTCTCGCCTTCGGCATCGTGGTCATCGACGTCATTCGCCGCATGGGTGTCAACAACGACGACATCATCGCCGAGGACGTGCTCTCCTCCGGTCTTCTTGCCGGTGCGCTGATGGCGCTGATCTACGTGCTGTCCATTCTGGTCGGCGCGCAGTCGAGAGGCATTTTCGAGCTGTCCGAAAATGGCGGCATCGCCCTCACGCAGATCGCGGGTCATTACCTCGGCGGCGTGGGCCAGTTTATCCTCGCCTTCACCATCACCTTTGCCTGCCTCAAGACCTCCATCGGCCTTGTCACGGCCTGCTCGGAGACGTTTGTCAAGATGACGAACGGCAAAATTTCCTACCGCACCTGGGCGATCCTCTTCACGGTGTTTTCGTTTGCCGTTTCCAACATTGGACTGAGCGCCATCATCGAGTATTCCGTCCCGATGCTCATGCTCATCTATCCCCCGGCCATTGCGCTTATCCTGCTGGCCTTTATCGGCAAGTTCTTCGCTCACGACCGTGCCGTGTATGTCGCAACGATGATCGGTACATGGGCAGCCGCTATTTTCGACTGCATGAAGACGCTGCCCGCGTCGGTGCAGACTTCGCTCCGCCTCGATGTGCCTATCGCCTTTGCGGAAAAATATCTGCCGTTGTTCGACAAGAACCTCGGCTGGCTGCTACCTGCACTCGTCGGCTTTGTGATCGGCATGCTCATCCACTCGAGCCGGAAGGGCGCGCTCGTCCCCCATGCCTGACGAACCAAATTAAAGTAAAAATGCACCGCACGGCAGAGTTATTTCTGCCGTGCGGTGTCATTTTTTCAGCGGCTCCGAAAACGAAGAATCAGCAAGCTGCCGAGGTTCACCAGCAAAATCGTCGCGGCCCATGAAAGTGTTGCAGCCGTAATCGCACCAGAACGGTGCAAGGATCGTAAAACGCCCGCTGGCCGCGCTGAGCAGACGGCGCATCAGTTCGCGCTGCCGCGTCTCATCGGAAGGCGGCGTCCGGTTGTAGGCAAAGCACAACTCCTTCGCCGCGAGCCGTTCCTGCGTAAGCTCTTCGCTGCTTGCATCGTAGAGCAGACCGCGCAGCATTTTTCTTTCTCTGTCATGTTACCTCTCATCCCTTGCTTGATTACCTATTGATCATACTACGCGACGAGAGGCATTACAACTATTCTGCGCTGGGTTATGGTATGTGTGTTGGCTGCCAAAAGGAGATGGTGCACATGAAAGCACTTCAAAAGCAGTTCGACCGGCAGGAGTTCGACGACCTGAACGCGTTGGTATGCGGATAGGAAAGATAGATGGAAACCGGTTGGTTTCCATCTATCTTTCCTTCACTTCTCAGATTTCATCTTCTCCCGTGCGGCAAGCCGATGCTCGATATCCCCCTGCAAAAGCTGCGAGATCACCGCGGCCAGCGGGATAAAAAACACGATACCGATGATACCGAACAACTTTCCGCCGAGCAGTGCGGCCAGCAGTGTCCACAGCGGAGAAAGCCCCACGCTGCCGCCGACCACATGCGGGTAGATGAACTGGTTTTCGATGAACTGCACCACCTGATAAACAAGGAAGCACAGTATTGCCTTCTCCGGCGCGGCCAGCAGCGTGAGCAGTACGCCGATCAGGCAGGATGCAAACGCGCCGATATATGGGATGAACGCGAATGCCGCCGTCAGCACAGCCGTCAGCGCTGCGTAGGGGATGCGGAAGACGGAAAACGCGAGAAAGATCAACGTGCCGAGGATCAGCACCTCGATGCACTGACCGGAGAAAAACTTTGCATAAGTATCGTGCGTCAGCTTTGCGATGCGGCAAATGCGGTTTGCCGTCATCTCCTTACAGTAGGCGTACAGAAAGCCGCGGCTCTGCTTACTGAGCTCCCGCCGCCCCAACAGTACATAAAACATGATCACGATCGCGAACACGGCGTTTACCGTGACAGACACCGTTGAGCTTGCCAGATCGACGACCGATCCGATCACGGCCCCCGCACCGGTGAAGAGCTTTTCCACGGCCGTCTTCCAGTCAAACGAGGCCGCAAGCTTTGTCAGCTCCGTGGTGTCGACGCCGTAGCTGCTCAGCAGCGCCACCCAGTCGGGCCAGTTCTCCCTTACGAGTACGGCGATGCTCCGGACCGACGCGGCCAGCTGTGGGATCGCCAGCACGCACAGCAGGAATACCAGCACTGCGACACAGAGCATCGTCAGTGTCAGGCTCAGTGCATCGACCGTTTTTTCCTTCATCTTCGGGAAATGGGCCGTGAGCCGCCGCGCAATACCAAGCATCGGAACGCTCAGCACGAACGCGAGCAAAAGGCCCGAGACCACCGGCGACAGAATACCTGCCAAAACGCGGAAAAAGCTCGCCACTTCATTCAGGTTAGTCAGCGCGGCAAAAAGCGCCACGCCGAAAAAAATCAGAAGCATCTGCTGCTTGAGTTGTTTATTCATGGGCCATCTCTCCAATCAGCGCAGTCTCCACCTTTTCACCGGCGTGCGGCCGCTGTGTGACGCGCAGCTCCTCGATGCGGTGATGATCTACTTTGACAACAAGCACATCAAGATCATCGTAAGTAAAGCGGTCGCCGCTCTCCGGCACGCCGCCGCAGCGCTCCATCACCCATCCGCTGACCGACACCATCTCCGAGTCGGTCTTGAGGTGGAAGAAATCGGCAAAATCGTCAAAGTCCATTCCTGCGTCCACAAGGTAAGCGTGCTCCGCCGTCTCGCGGATGGGAATCTCCTCCTGCTCGTGCTCGTCCCATATCTCGCCCACCAGCTCTTCGAGGATATCCTCCATCGTGACAATGCCGCAGGTGCCGCCATATTCGTCCACCACGACGGCAACGTGCGTCTTGCCCTGCTGCATCTTTTTAAGCAGCAGACTGATCGGCTCATTCTCCGGTGCAAAGATGGTGGGTGAAAGCAGCTCGGCGATCGGCTTGCCGGTCACGCCGCAGCCGACGTAAAAGTCCTTGCGGTGGATGGTGCCGAGGATATGGTCGATGGAATCCTGATAGACGAGCAGGCGGGAATATTTGGTATTGGTGAACAGCGCGGCGGTCTCCTCCCAGCTCGCCGCGACCGGCAGCGCCGCGAGGTCTACGCGGTGGATGAGAATGTCCTTTGCCTGCTGCTCGGAAAATTCGATGGCGTTGCGCAGCAGCTCGCCCTCGCTTTTGTCGATGCTGCCGCCCTGCTGGACCTCATCGACGAGCATCAGCAGCTCCTCCTGCGACATTTTGCTCTCGCCGTTCAGGCGGAATGCCTTCGCTAGCAGCTTTTTCCAGAGGGAGAAGAGTAGATTGAGCGGCAGCAGCACCCAGATGAGCACGCGCAGGATGGGTGCGGAGAACATGGCGAAGCGCTCCGCGCAGTCCTTGGCGATGCTTTTGGGCGAGATCTCGCCGAAGATCAGCACCACCACCGTGACGACCACGGTGGAGATCGTCGCGCCCGCGTCACCGTAATGGCGCACAAAGAGCACCGTGCCGATGGAAGCCGTCGCAATATTGACGATGTTGTTGCCGATCAAGATGGTAGAGAGCAGCCGGTCATACTGCTCCAAAAGCCTGCACGCAAGCGCAGCATTGGCATTGCCCTTTTCAGCAAGGGTTTTGAGCCGCGTAGTGCTGGCAGAGGAAAACGCGGTCTCCGTGGCGGAAAAGTAGGCGGAGAGCAGCAAACACACCGCCATAATAATGATACAAGTTGTCGTTGACAAGATAAAAGCTCCTTTTCTGTCGTCTGTTCGAATCGTCAAAGCGCTCAAATGAGCGTCAAAAAGCATGTCCGCCCCGCTTTTCAGCAGCGCAGATATGCTTTCACAAACAGATGACAGATCAGGTGGCTACTGTGATAGTCACTGCCGTCGGTATCCATATGGGCACGCATCCTCCTTCGTTTCAAATTGATGGTATTGTACCAGACGCTCCCAGTACCGTCAAGCAAAGAAGCTGTTAAGAGGTAGGCCGGTTACTGCATTTATTGTTATACTCGGAATTACTTGGACAGTTGAACGCACATCAGCTCAATCTCCGTACCATCAGCGAGTATGAGGGGATACACGCCCGGCTGCCCATCCTCCAAGATGAGATGACCGCATGGCTGTCAACCGGTCCCTCGTTTTATATCCTCGTTTTGCCGATCACGGTGTTCGCCGAGGAGCCGTATATCAAAGCCCGCCCTACAACCACACAGACGCATGGCGCACATTACTGCGTACCACCGCAATGACATCGCCGCGGCGATGAAGATCCCGCCGGAGGATTTTCGTTGGTACGCCGCCTTCCATGACGAAGGTAATCATCCTCACGTCCACATGATGGCGTGGTCGGTGAATCCGAATCAGGCGTACCTGTCCAAAGATGGGATACGGCAGATCAAGTCCACGCTGACCAATCAAATTTTCCGTCAGGAGTTGCTGCACGTCTACGAGCAGAAAAGCAAATCTCGTGATGAACTGGTGGTCGCGGCGCGGAAAGCCATGCTGGAATTGGCGAAGGCCATGCGGGAGATGACCTGCACGCTCGGCCACTACGACGCAGGCTTCACCCTCCGCACCTACACCCACGCCACAAGGCAAAAGCAGGACGAGGCAGCACAAACCATGGGTAGCTTCATGGCGCAGGTCATGTAAGCAGTAAAAGCGCCAAAATACCGGAGAGAAGGCAAAAGTTTCCTCTCCGGTACTCTTTAAGTCTTTCTGCGTATTTCGTTGTACCCATGGGGCATGAGCTGGCAGTAGGCGGCAAAGCCGCTGACTGCCAGTAAAGTGCTCCCCAAGTCAAGGACATTTTCATTTGACCCATAGCGGCTGCATACCGGCGGGGTACTCACCTGTGGTGATGTAGTGGTAATATTCGTTAGGGGA
>OJQG01000621.1_pt1 | contig 18127 bp, 14 predicted proteins | sample 1598701 | NCBI WGS metagenome assembly OJQG01 (sample SAMN03922504, study PRJEB24848) | human gut metagenome | isolation source: stool sample | host: Homo sapiens | place: Germany | collected 2011-11 | reverse complement strand
AACGAAGTATTCAGGATTCTTTGGAAAGGTACGGATATGAAAGCAAAATGGGTTAAGGCAGCCGGACTTCTTGCAGCCGGTTCTCTTGTATTTTCAGCAGCTTATATTGATGGAAAGCCGGGTGTGAAAGACACACAGGAAGTAATGGCAGAGAGCACAGATTCCCAGATACATGAAGTGTCTGCGGGGGTGTCTTCCACATTGGCAGAACAGATGGAAAATTATACAAAACAGGGTACGGATCTTGCATCCGGTGTTACTGATGTGATGTCGGATTACCTTTCTGTTACCGCAGCAGATATGGTCAGTGTTTCAGAATCCGACCGTGATATGACTGCATCCGGTCAGGAAGATGAGACACAAACAGAGGAAGAAAAACAGGCACAGGCGCTTGCAGAGGCAGCCAGTGCATTTGGATACACAAATCTGGGAATCGCACAGGCAGATGGCAATATTAATGTCCGTGAAGTTCCGGGAACAGAGGCAGAGATTGTTGGAAAGCTGCCAAACAATGCAGGATGTGAGATTATCGGAACAGATGGTGACTGGACACAGATCGAGTCCGGAAAAGTAAAAGGATATGTAAAATCAGAATATCTTCTGACCGGCGAAGCAGCGATCGCAAAGGCACAGGAAGTAAAGCAGACAGTTGCAACCGTAACGACGACCACGCTTTATGTCCGTGACGAGACAAACACAGACAGCCATGTCATCACCATGATGCCGGAGGGTGAGGAACTTGAGGTTCTTGAAGTCCTTGACGGCTGGGTAAAGATCAATGTCGACAGTGATGAGGGATATGTCTCTTCAGACTATGTCAGCATTGCAACCGAACTTCCGAAGGCACAGACTATGACAGAAGTCCGTTATGGACAGGGTGTATCGGATGTCCGTGTATCCCTTGTTTCCTATGCAACACAGTTTGTCGGAAACCCGTATGTATGGGGTGGAACCAGTCTGACAAGAGGGGCGGACTGTTCCGGATTTGTCATGAGCGTATTTGCCAACTATGGCATTTCACTTCCACATTCTTCAAGAGCACAGGCAAACTGTGGTACAAAGATTTCCGCATCGGATGCACAGCCGGGAGATCTTTTCTTCTACGGCAACGGAAGCAGTATCAATCATGTGGCTATTTATATTGGAGGCGGCCGTGTGGTACATGCAAGTTCACCGAAGTCCGGTATCAAGATCTCAGGAGCATACTATAGAACACCGGTCAAAGTAGTCCGTGTGATCAATAATTAAATTTAGGCATTTACAACAGAAACAACCCATGCTATAATAGCGGAGTATGAGTTTAGCCCATATTCGGTAGATGGACACTCCGACCTTTTACTGAGTATCATATCCCGGCACAGTCGGAACGGGCGTTTAATAAGAAAAGGAGGATCATAACATGATCGCAAAGGAAAAGAAACAGGCAATTATCGCAGAGTATGGCAGAACACCGGGAGATACAGGTTCACCGGAAGTTCAGATCGCTATCTTAACAGCACGTATCGAGGAGTTAAATGCTCATCTTGCTGAGAACAAAAACGACTATCATTCAAGACGTGGTCTTTTAAAGATGGTTGGTCAGAGACGTGGTTTACTGGCATACTTAAAGAAAGTTGATATCGAAAGATATCGTTCCTTAATTGAGCGCTTAGGTCTTAGAAAATAAGATCTTCTCCATACAGAGCCGCTTCCGCATGGAGGCTGGCATGTATGGATACCGTATGGAATCTGTTTTCATACGGTTTTATCGAGTGGAGACTTACTCCACTCGATTTTCAGTTAAAATAAGAAAGAATCCTGTGAAAACAGGTTCTTTGCCAAAGGCAGAAGTATATTTCCGAGACCACTGAAAAATGTATGAGAGGTCGTGGATTTTTCAGTAGTTTCGGTGCTTCTGTCTCCACAGAGAAAAGGAGAAAACGCATGTATAAAAGTTTTTCAATGGAACTTGCAGGCAGAACACTGACCGTAGATATCGGCAGAGTATGTGCCCAGGCAAACGGAGCCGCATTATTAAAATACGGTGAGACAACAGTTTTATCTACTGCTACCGCATCGGACAAGCCGAGAGACGGAGTCGATTTCTTCCCGCTCAGCGTTGAGTACGAAGAGAAAATGTATGCAGTCGGAAAAATCCCTGGTGGATTTAACAAGAGAGAAGGTAAGGCATCCGAGAATGCAATCCTTACTTCCCGTGTTATCGACCGCCCGATGCGTCCGTTATTCCCGAAGGATTACCGTAACGACGTTACCATCAACAACATGGTTATGTCTGTTGACCCGGAGTGCCGTCCGGAAGTTGTTGCAATGATCGGTTCCGCACTTGCAGTTACCATTTCTGATATCCCGTTTGCAGGTCCTTGTGCCATGACACAGATGGGTATGGTAGATGGCGAGTTTATTATCAATCCTTCCCAGAAAGTATGGGATACCGGTGATTTACAGCTTACCGTTGCATCTACCGCTGAGAAAGTCATCATGATCGAAGCTGGTGCAAATGAGATTCCGGAAGAGAAGATGATCGAGGCAATCTATAAATGTCATGATGTGAACCAGACAATCATCGCTTTCATCAACCATATCGTAGAAGAGGTTGGTAAGCCAAAACATGAGTATACAAGCTGTGCAATCCCGGAAGAGATGTTTGCTGCAATCAAAGAGATCGTAACACCGGAGCAGATGGAAGAAGCTGTATTTACCGATGAGAAACAGAAACGTGAAGAGAACATCCGTGAGATCACAGATAAACTTGCTGAGGCATTCGCAGATAACGAAGAGTGGTTGGCAGTGCTTGGCGAGGCTGTTTACCAGTATCAGAAAAAGACTGTCCGCAAGATGATCTTAAAAGACCACAAACGTCCGGATGGCCGTGCAATCAACCAGATCCGTCCGCTTGCAGCTGAGGTTGACCTGATTCCTAGAGTGCATGGTTCTGCAATGTTTACCCGTGGACAGACACAGATCTGTGATGTTGTCACATTAGCTCCGCTTTCTGAGGTACAGAAGATCGACGGATTAGATGAGAACATCACAACAAAGAGATATATCCATCAGTACAACTTCCCTGCATATTCTGTAGGTGAGACAAAAGTTTCCCGTGGACCGGGACGCCGTGAGATCGGTCACGGTGCACTGGCTGAGAAAGCACTTATGGCAGTACTTCCTTCTGAGGAGGAGTTCCCATATGCGATCCGTGCCGTATCCGAGACATTTGAGTCAAATGGATCTACTTCCATGGCTTCCACCTGTGCATCCTGTATGTCTTTAATGGCAGCAGGTGTTCCGTTAAAAGCAATGGTTGCAGGTATTTCCTGTGGTCTTGTTACCGGTGACACAGATGATGATTACCTTGTTCTTACGGATATCCAGGGTCTTGAGGATTTCTTCGGAGATATGGACTTTAAGGTAACCGGTACACACAAAGGTATCACAGCAATCCAGATGGATATCAAGATCCATGGTCTTACAAGACCGATCGTTGAGGAAGCAATCGGACGTGCGAGAGAGGCAAGAATCTACATCATGGATGAGGTTATGTCAAAAGCAATCGAGGAGCCGAGAAAAGAAGTCAGCACATTCGCACCGAAGATCGTTCAGATCCAGATCAATCCGGACAAGATCGGTGATGTAGTCGGACAGAGAGGAAAGACGATCAACGAGATCATTGACCGCACAGGCGTTAAGATCGACATTACCGATGACGGTGCTGTATCTGTATGTGGCACAGACGCAGAGATGATGAACAAAGCAATCGAAATGATCAAGATTATCACCACTGACTTTGCAGAGGGACAGATCTTTACTGGTACTGTTGTAAGCATCAAAGAATTTGGCGCATTTGTTGAATTTGCTCCGGGTAAAGAGGGAATGGTTCATATTTCCAAGATTTCCAAAGAGCGTATCAATCGTGTGGAGGATGTCCTGACATTAGGAGATAAAGTAAAAGTTGTCTGCCTTGGAAAAGACAAGATGGGACGCATCAGCTTCTCTATGAAGGATGTTCCGGCAGAGGCATAAGAAAAAACAAATAGTTTAAAAATTATAAATAATCTATATACAAGATATATGGATTTGAAAAAAGAACTGTATGTTAATGATAGTTATTAACGTGCAGTTCTTTTTTGTAATACCTGACAATAGAATGGCCTCATCGGCATTACAATCCCATAATTCCGTCCACTGGCAGGGAAAAGGCAACACCATGGGCAGGAGAGTCTATTCCATGAGCAGAGCTGATCGCCTGCATGATCTCTGTTTTTTTATCTTTTGGTACAACGATTGCGACGATTTCCTGTTCTTCCTGGATCGTGATGCCGAAGATGACAGCCGATTTTCCGGGACTGCAGCGCAGACCTTTTAAGATCGTGCCTCCGGTTGCACCGGCAGCGCGCGCGGTGTTCATGACAGCGTCACTGTATCCCTGATTGATTGTTACAAGTATCATAGCATGTGTAATTGGTTCACTCATCTTTTTCACTTCCTTTTCAACTTCTTCGCCGTCTGATTCTGCGGTGTGCTCGTTTAAAAGTTTATATAGAAATCCCTGCATACCGTTCATGGGAATACTGACGGCAATACCGGTTCCTTTTTTATGAAGGCTCAATGCCTGATTCATTTCAGCGAGCAGAATTTTTTTGCGTCCGTTTGGAATAAAACAGAGTGTGATACTTTTCTGGATACTTCCAAGACCGCATAATTCTAACCATTCTGAACTGGCTGTGCCGATCCCATGCATCTGATAGTAGACCGGTATATGGGAATCTGCTAAAAATTCGCATAATTGCTCTCTGATATGGGAGTCTGTGATAATTACAAGGCAGCGGTAAGCTTCTCGTTTTTTCTGTTCCTGCATCGTTAAAAATCCTCCTCAAAATCCAGAATTTCATTGTCGTCAATGCCAATGATGGCGGCGGCAGGGGTACTTGCTTTCTTTAATTTCATATTATAGGAGACACCCATGACCTGAACTGCAATAAGTGGTGCCATGGCAACCATCGCAACAACTCCGAAAGCATCTGTGACTACATTTCCTCCGATCGCGGTACATGCACCCATGGCAAGCGGGAGCAGAAAAGTGGAAGTCATAGGACCACTCGCAACACCGCCGGAGTCGAAGGCAATGCCGACAAATACTTTTGGTACAAATCTTGTCAGAATCAGTGCAATCAGGTATCCCGGGATTAAAAGCCAGTAAATGTTTAAACCGGTAAGAACACGAAGCAATGCAAGTGCAACGGAGGCGGATACACCGATCGACAGGCTTAAATTCATGGTATCTCTGGAAATAGAGCCGTTTGTGACGTCCTCAACCTGACGGTTTAATACCTGGACCGCAGGCTCTGCTTTTACGATATAGTAACCGATCAAGGCACCGATCGGGATTAAAATCCATTTCCACGGCTGGCCGGCAAGACTGCTTCCAAGAAGACTTCCAACAGGAGCAAATCCGACGTTTACACCGGTTAAGAAAAGGATCAGACCGATGATCGTGTAGAGTAAACCGATGATCATTTTGATCACCTGCGGCTTGTGATAACGTCTGGAAATAAGCTGGAAGATCAGAAATACGAAAATTACCGGAAGGATGGACAGCAGAACCTCTTTTGCATAATCCGGTATCATATGTACAAATTCGCGGATCACGTCCTGCATCGTGATTACGTCCGGGATTGTTGTCTCATTGTATGCGGCACCGGTTGGATGATAAAAAATGCCAAGCAGAAGGACCATTAAAACAGGACCTACACTGCAAAAAGAAATCAGACCAAAACTGTCACTCGAACCGTTTTTATCGTTTCTGGTTGCGGAGAGACCAACACCGATCGCCATAATAAAGGGAACTGTCATGGGACCTGTCGTCACGCCGCCGGAGTCAAATGCGACTGCAATAAAATCAGCAGGAGCCGCGAAAGAAAGAAAAAACAGTGCAATATAAAAAATGCACAAAAGAACTGGAAGACTGATCCGAAAGAGAATACGGAGTACGGCGATCACTAAGAATACGCCGACACCAAGTGCAACCGTAAAGATCAGGGTATTGTTCGGAATAGAAGGAACCTGATTTGCAAGAACCTGAAGATCGGGTTCTGCGAGGGTTATGATAATACCCATCAGAAAGCATACGCCGATTAAAACAGGAAGCTTTCTTGTTTTCATAATGGAAGAACCAACGCCTTCGCCGAGAGGTGTCATGGCAGTTTCTGCACCGAGCTGGAAAAAAGCCATGCCGATGATCAGCATAAATGCACCGACTAAGAACAGGGCGATCGTTCCGGTTTCCATGGGAACAACAAAAATGGAAAGCAGGAGCACGATCACCGTGATCGGCAGGACTGCATTTACGGATTCGTCAAATTTTTCTTTGAGTTTTTTGTTCAAGATGGCATCACACTACTTTCTTTTTTGATTTTAAAGCGAACCAAAATAGTTCACTAATTAACTATTATTTATTATAAGGAAAATCATGCCAAGTGTCAAACATTCTTCTGAATATTCAGAAAAATTTAACATTTTTTTATCATTTTTAGCAGAAAATAAATTTCTTCATATAATAATATGGAAGTTCTTTGACAGAATGGGAGAGACTATGGATCGGGTGAAGAAGATGATTCACACGGATTATGCATACAGATCAGGACTTAGCGGACAGAATGTTACCGTTGCAGTGATGGATACCGGTATTGTTGCACATCCGGATTTTGAGGACAGAATCATATATTTTCATGATTTTTGTTATGGGAGAAAGGAAATGTATGATGATAATGGTCACGGCACCCATGTTTCGGGGATTATTGCGGGAAACGGAAAAATGTCTGAGCAGTATCTGAAAGATACTGCACATAAGGTTCGGATATACAGTGGAGTTGCACCAAAATGCAGGATTATCATGTTAAAGGTTTTAGATGAAAATGGAAATGGAAATACGAAAAAAGTACTTGATGCAGTGATGTGGGTCAAAGAGAACAGGGAACGTTATCATATTAAGATATTAAATATATCGGTAGGAATGTTACCGGGCGCAGGTGTGGAGGAGCAGAGAAAGCTTTTATATGCGATCGATGAATTGTGGGATGCAGGGATCATGGTCGTTGCCGCTGCAGGAAATAACGGACCAAAAGAAAATACGGTGACGATTCCGGGTATTTCAAGAAAAGTACTGACGGTCGGAAGCAGTGATGATGATACCTATGACCGTGGGAGAAAAGTTGTAAAAACCGGATACAGCGACAGGGGGCCGACTGCATGCTGCATCGTAAAGCCGGAAATCCTCGCACCCGGAACCGGTATTACAAGCTGCAGCAAGGATAAAAGCGGATATCAGGTAAAAAGCGGAACTTCCATGGCAGCACCGGTTGTCTCAGGGGCGCTTGCCCTTGCATTTGAGAAGTATCCATCATTTACTCCGGCAGAAATGAAGCTGCGCCTTTATGAGAGAGCATATCCGAGAAGTGCGCAGCTTGGCAGGATCGGATGGGGGATGATACATGTGGATCATCTCGTGCGTTGACTTTTGAGAGGAAAATTATTACAATAAGCACATATTTGTACTGTGGCACAAACTTGTGCAGATGAAAACGTTGCTTTCATTGAAAAGCGTGCAGGGAGAATGGAGATTTGTATGAAGAAAATATTACATCTCATGTTTGGAAGATTTTTTGTGGTTGCCATGGCAATCATTTTACAGGTGTTATGGCTGTGTGTCGTATTGTGGCAGCTCAGTTACAAGTTTACGTATGTCAATTTGCTTGTGCGTGTGATAGCAATCATTGTTGTGCTTGTAATCGTCAATAAATGGACAAATCCGGCGAATAAACTCTCGTGGACGTTTTTGATCTTATTGTCGCCGATTTTTGGACTTATGGTATATTTCTTATTTGGAAGATCCGGTCTGACCAAACATACAAGAGAGAGAATGGATGCTGTCAACCGTCAGGTGGAAGCATTGTTTCAGAGAGATAGCGCAGAGGAGAAAGGCTTAGAAAAAGAAAGCCGGTCAGCATATCTGCAGTCATCTTATATTGATAAATGGGCGGGATTTCCATTATATCAGAACACGCAGACAAAATATTACAGCTGCGGGGAAGAAATGTTCCCGGATATGTTAGAGGCACTGCGCGGTGCAAAACATTTTATATTTCTCGAGTATTTTATCATTGAAGAAGGATATATGTTCAATACGATCCTTGATATTCTTGAGGAAAAGGCAAAGGCCGGAGTGGATGTGCGCTTTATCTATGATGATGTCGGCAGCATCAATTCTATTTCTTTTGGATATTATAAAAAGCTGCAGGAGAGAGGAATTCCCTGTGTGACATTCAATCCGTTTAAACCACTGATCTCTGTGGTGATGAACAACCGCGATCACCGTAAAATTTTTGTGGTGGATGGGTATATTGGATTTACAGGCGGTATCAATCTTGCCGATGAATATATCAATAAAGTCAAAAGGTTTGGATACTGGAAGGATACCGGAGTGCGGATTGAGGGAGAGGCAGTCTGGAGCCTTACGGCAATGTTTCTGGAAATGTGGAATTATATCAACCGTTCCACGGAAGATTACAGCAGATTCCTGCCGTCTGTTTACAGGGAGAAAGAATTTACCTCCGATGGCTTTGTACAGCCGTATGGTGACAGTCCGCTCGATAATGAAAACGTCGGAGAAAATATTTATCTGAATATCATAAACCGTGCGAAAAACTATGTGTATATTTTTACACCATATCTGATCATCGATCACGAAATGCTGATCTGTCTCTCAAATGCAGCAAAGAGCGGTGTGGATGTAAGGATCGTGACACCGGGTGTGCCGGATAAAAAGGCAGTATATCTTTTAACACAGTCTTATTATGAACCGCTTTTAAAGAATGGTGTGAAGATTTTTCAGTATACACCGGGATTTATCCATGCAAAATGTTTTGTCTGTGACGATGAGATCGCTACGGTCGGCAGTGTAAACCTTGACTACCGGAGTCTGTTTTTACACTTTGAATGTGGTGTATTTATGTACCGGTCTAAGGCAGTCATGCAGGTAAAGGAAGACTGCCTCAGGACATTTGAAGAGTCGGAGGAGATGGATGTTTCATTCTGCCGCAGACGAAGACTTCCGGTACGTATGGTTCAGAGCCTGATGCGTCTGTTTGCACCGTTGTTATAATATGAGAACAAATGTTCCGCACCATCAGATCAGTGATATGTAATAACAGAATGTTTCATGACATCAAATCAGTGATACACCGGACTCTGTATTTTTAAGGAACAAAATATAACAGGGTGCGGCAAAAATAATCTTTATAATCTGCAGCATCGACTGTATCCGCATATACAATATTGACACTGCCGATCGGCGTTCCATTTAGAGAATAGACCGCCTTCCCGGCAGTGTTTCCTTTTTTTACTGGTGCTGTCACATTTTCCGGCAGTTCGATGCTTTTGGTAATGCCGGTAAGATCACTTCCGTCTGTTGTCATGTATTGAAAAGGTCTTTGGTAAATGATGCCTACAGAATCCGCAAGGCCTTTTTTAACCGGGAGATCGTCTAACTTATCTTCGTGGTTGTCACAGTAAATCCTGCATTTCCCAAACCCATAATTCAAAAGAGTCGTGGCATCCGCAGAGCGTGACTTGATATCAGGAGCCCCCATGATGACGGCGATCAGTTCCATATCATCTTTTTTGGCGGTTGCGGAAATACAGTACATGGCAGTGTTGGTAAATCCGGTTTTTAAGCCGGTGGCATACTGGTAATGTTTGATCAGCTTATTGGTGTTCGTCAGACCGAACTCCGAGGAACCTTTTGCGGTAGTGTGGGTGATATTTTCCATCCAGATTGTGCAGTAATCATGGATTTTCGGGTATTTTGTGATCAGTTCGCGCGACATCAGTGCAATGTCATTGGCGCTGGTCATATGTCCGTCGGCATCTAAACCACAGCAGTTGACGAAATTGGTGTCATTCATACCGAGTCCTTTTGCGCGTTCGTTCATCATGCGGACAAATTCTGATTCGGAACCGGCAACATGTTCTGCCATGGCAACACAGGCGTCATTGGCGCTCGCAACACTGATACATTTGATCATCGTTTCGACTGTCTGGGTTTCACCCGGTTCTAAAAACACCTGGGAACCGCCCATGCTTGCTGCATATTCGGAGACGGTCACCGTGTCATCTAAGGAAATCTGTTTGGATGAGAGTGCATCAAAGATCAGAAGCAGCGTCATGATCTTGGTGACACTTGCCGGATGCCTTGCCTCGTGGGAATTTTTTTCGTAGACGACGGCACCGGTGGAAGCCTCCATCAAAATGGCGCTTGGTGCGGAGATATTTAAGTCTGCAGCAGGTGCAGTATCTGTCTGGGCAGCAGGAGACAGGGGGATGGTTACATTCGGAATGAAACAGGAAGATGCAGGAAGTACCGTGCCCTGCACAAGGAGATTGAGACCGAGCAGAATGGAAACCATGAATTTCAAGAATATGCCCTCCGTAGGGTTCTGTTATAATTTATTTTAGATGCGAAGGATGTACATTATGCATAAAAATCTTGAATTTTGCGGGAATCCACGGTAAAATCAATATTTGTGGAATGAGAGGGTATGACATAGATGGAATTAACTGTAAAACTTCAGGTGTTTGAGGGGCCGTTAGATCTGCTTTTACATCTGTTAGAAAAAAATAAAGTCAATATATATGATATTCCAATCGTGGAGATCACAAACCAGTATATGGAATATATTGCCGAAATGCGCAGACAGGACTTAAATGTGATGAGCGAATTTCTCGTGATGGCGGCGACACTGCTTGATATCAAATCAAAAATGCTGCTCCCTGCAAAAGAAAGCGAGGATGATGAAGAAGAAGATCCGAGAGCGGAACTTGTGCAGCAGCTGTTGGAATATAAAATGTATAAATGTATGGCATATGAACTCAGGGACCGTCAGATTGATGCGGAAAAAGTATGGTTTAAAGCACCGACAATCCCGCCCGAAGTTCTTGCATATGAAGAACCGGTTGATGTGAATGAACTGATGTCCGGGGTAACACTTGCGAGGCTGAATGATATTTTTCAGTCCATCATAAAGAAACAGGCGGATAAGATCGATCCGGTCCGTTCGAAGTTTGGAAGAATCGAGAAAGAGGAAGTGTCACTTTCTGATAAGATGACATATGTGGAAGAATACAGTCTGCATCACGGACATTTTTCGTTTCGGAGTCTTTTAGAAGCACAGTCCGGGAAAATGGAAGCGGTTGTGACATTTCTGGCAATATTAGAGCTGATGAAGATGGGAAAGATCGTTGTTTCCCAGGAATACACGTTTGATGATATAAAAATTGAATCAAAAATTGCGGCCTAGCTGTGTGAAAGCAGAAATGAAATGGGATCTGTGTGGAATTTTTACACACCGGAATAGAGGGTTGGTATGGAAGAAAAAAAATATGAGGCAATCGTTGAGGCGATCCTGTTTACAATGGGAGAGTCTGTGGAATTAGAGCGTATAGCAAAAACACTGGAACTTGATACAGAACGGACAAAAAAGATCATAGAACATCTGATGCAGCGCTATGAGGATGATGGCGTCGGCGTTAAGATCATGGAACTGGACGGTTCTTATCAGATGTGTACGAAGGGCGAAATGTATGAATATCTGGTGAAAATCGCAAAGCAGCCGAAAAAGCATGTGCTTACCGACGTTCTGCTTGAAACCCTTTCGATCATTGCCTACAAGCAGCCGATTACAAAGGCGGAAATTGAAAAGATCAGAGGTGTTTCCTGCGATCATGCGGTAAACAAGCTGGTGGAGTACAATCTGGTATGTGAACTTGGAAGGCTGGATGCGCCGGGACGCCCGCTGCTTTTTGGCACAACGGAGGAATTCTTAAGGAGTTTTGGCGTTCAGTCAATCGATGAACTTCCCGTGTTAAGTCCGGTCCAGGTAGAAGAATTCAAACAGGAAGCGGAAGCGGAAATGCATATGAAACTGGATATCTGATCTGGTTTCGTATGCTTTTTTTTCACAAAAAATGAGCATTTTTTGCGTATTATATACATAAGGATTAATGAAATGCTTTTTTGGAGTCTGGTGTATGTGGAAAAAACTGCTGGCATGGATCCTTGTCACTGTGATCTTAACAGGATATGGGATACAGATCGTGGAGGCTTTTGATCAAAAAGAAAATGTGCGGATGGAGGAAGTGATAGAAAAGCCGGATCAAAATTCCCTGTATGCAAAAGCAGCTGTGCTTATGGATGCGGATTCCGGGCGTATCCTGTATGAAAAAAACGGGCACCAGGCGATGGCGAATGCCAGTACGACCAAAATACTGACATGTATCATTGCACTGGAAAACTGCGACCTGGACAGCGAAGTGACCGTGAGTACGCTTGCAGCGTCACAGCCGAAAGTTCATCTGGGTATGCGGGAGGGGCAGAAGTTTTATCTGAAAGATCTGCTGTACGGACTAATGTTGGAATCTTATAATGACTGCGCTGTGGCGATTGCAGAACACATTGCAGGCACGACGGGTGCTTTTGCAAAACTTATGAACGATAAAGCAGAGGAGATCGGCTGTGAGGACAGTTATTTTATCACACCGAACGGACTGGATGCCAAAAATGAAAATGGCTTTCATCACACAACAGCGGCAGATCTTTCTTTGATCATGCGGTACTGCATCAAAACATCAGAAATGACAGAGCAATTTCTTACAATCACAAGGGAAGGACAGTATCAGTTTTCTGATATAGATGGTAAAAACAGTTACACCTGCTGTAATCATAATGCGTTTTTGCAGATGATGGACGGGGCATTGTCAGGCAAGACCGGTTTTACCGGTAATGCGGGATATTGTTATGTCGGGGCATTAAAACGTGATGACAGAACTTTTATCGTTGCACTGCTTGCCTGCGGGTGGCCGAATAATAAAACATATAAGTGGGCAGATACAAAAAAACTTATGCAGTATGGAATTTCCCGGTTCCGGAAAATAAGTCTGGATGAGATTGAACTGGACGCAGGGGAATATGCTCCGGTACAGGTGGTGGACGGACAGGGCACAAAGATCGGCGAAGAGGTAACAACAGAACTTGAAGTTGCGCCGGTGAAAGAAAATGTGGAACTATTGATTGAAAAAGACCAGGAAGTACACATAGAGTATCAATTATCCCGGAAACTTTATGCACCGGTAACGGAAGGAGATTTTATCGGTGAGATAACATACCTTCTGGGAGATGAGGTTCTGGCAAAACGTGTGGTCACAGTGAAGAATACGGTAAAAAGAATCGATTTTTGCTGGTGTGTAAAAAAAACAGCAGAATTATTTCCAATGTAAAAGCCCTAAATTCCTTGTATGCAAAAAAAAACTGTCAAAAAATTAACAATTCTCTTGAAAATTTGTCACTGACCATCTATAATTTATCCTAGCGGAATTTGTTATATTTTTACATTATTCACTATGTACCATGTCAAAAGATGTGGTAACAAACTTTATAGATGGAGGGCAAAAAGGATGAATAGTAGTAATGATAGCTTGGCAATGCAGCGTATTACCAAGTTAGTCGATGAGAACAGTTTCATGGAAATCGGTTCTCTCGTAACCGCAAGAAATACAGACTTTAATCTTGCAGACACAGATACACCGTCCGATGGTGTAATTACCGGACATGGTCTGGTGGATGGCAATCTGGTATTTGTATACAGCCAGAATGCAGCTGTATTAAACGGTACTATCGGAGAGATGCATGCAAAGAAGATTGCAGCCGTATATGACATGGCAATGAAAATGGGAGCACCGGTGATCGGATTTATCGATTGCGCCGGAATGCGTTTACAGGAATCTGTGGATGCGTTAAACGGATTTGGTGAGATCTACGCAAAGGAGGTTGCAGCATCCGGCGTTGTTCCGCAGATTTCCGCTATTTTCGGAAGCTGTGGCGGTGGACTTGCAGTAGTTCCTGCATTATCTGATTTCGCATTTATGGAGAGCAAAGGAAAAATGTTCATCAATTCCCCGAATGCGATCGAGGGTAACCGTATTGAAAAATGCGATACTTCTTCCGCAGAGTTCCAGAGTGAGAAAAACGGTTGTATCGATGCTGTTGGAACAGAGGATGAGATCATTGCAGAGATCCGCGAGTTAGTAAGCGTCCTTCCTTTAAATAATGAAGGAGATGTATACACATCTGAGTGTCAGGATGATTTAAACCGTGCATGTGAGAACATGGCAGCCATGAAAGGCGATCCAAGATATTTATTAAGTGAGATCTCAGACGGACATGTATTCTTTGAAACAAAGAAAAACTATGCAAAAGATATGGTAACCGGATTTATCCAGTTAAACGGAATGACAGTCGGCGCTGTTGCAAACTGCTCAGAAGTTTACGATGAAGAGGGCAAAAAAGCAGAGGAGTTCTCCGGAGCTCTGACAGCAAGAGGATGCAACAAGGCAGCAGAGTTCGTTAACTTCTGTGATGCGTTCGAGATCCCGGTATTGTCTTTAACAAACGTAAAAGGTTATGCAGCTACTGTCTGTGCAGAAAAAGGACTTGCAAAAGCACTTGCACGCATGACAATGGCATTCGCTGATGCAACCTGCCCGAAAGTAAACCTGATCACCGGAAATGCAATCGGAAGCGCTTATGTGACAATGAACTCCAAAGCAATCGGAGCAGACTTTACATATGCATGGGAAGATGCAAAGATCGGTATGATGGATGGCGAGCTTGCAGCAAAGATCATGTACGCAGATGCATCTGCAGATGAACTCGCAGCAAAAGCAAAAGAATATGATGCATTACAGTCAAGTGTTATGACTGCAGCAAGACGTGGTTATGTAGATCTTATTTTAGATCCGGCAGACACCAGAAAATACCTTGTAGATGCATTTGAATTATTATACACAAAATGTGCAGGTGTACCGGACAAGAAACATGGAACAAAATAGAAAGGTGAAGTTATGAAGAAAAAATTATCTCTTATGCTTTGTCTTTGCTTTATGGTTCTGGCAATGACAGCATGTGGAACGGATCCTAAGAGCGTTGATTATTTTGGTATGAGTTATTCTGATATCCAGGATAACATGGAGCAGACAGTATCTGCGCTTGTTTCGTTTTCAGATGAAGATATACAGAGTGGTGCAGAATATTATGACTCAAACGGAATGGATGCATTTGCCCACTTACTGACATCCTGGGGTGAAACAGTTTCAGATCTGGGTTCCTATCAGGGACTTGGAGATCTTACTGTGACAAAAGCACAGAAGACTGTGACTGCAGACCAGGTTTTACATTTCTCAGACAGAGATGTAGTTGTTTCTTATGTATATGAATACAATTACGAGACAGAAGCACCGGAACTTACAGATGCAAGTGCAGATCTTGTGTATTCACTTGGCGAGAAAATGGAAAAAGCCGGTATGAATACATTGATGGGAATGGGAACCGTATTTGTAGTTCTTATCCTGATCAGTCTGATCATCAGCTGCTTTAAAGTGATTCCGTATTTACAGAACAAAAAAGCAAATGCTGGTGCGAAGAAAGATGTGGCAGATCCGGTTGTAGAACAGATCGAGCAGCGTGAGGAGACATCCCAGCTTACTGATGATTTAGAACTGGTTGCAGTTATTTCTGCAGCAATCGCAGCAGCAGAAGGAACATCAGCAGATGGATTCGTAGTACGTTCTATCCATAGAAGATAGGCGAAGCAGACAAGTTATAATAAATATATGTCGTAAAAAAGTAATGATCACAGGAGGATGATTCAATGAAAAGCTATACAATTACCGTAAATGGAAATGTTTATGATGTTACTGTAGAAGAGAATGGTGCTGTAAGTGCACCGGCAGCAGCACCGAGACGTGCAGCAGCTCCGGCTCCGGCAGCAGCTCCGAAGGCAGCAACACCGGCAGGTGGCGCAGGTAACGTAAAGATCGAAGCAGGTGCAGCAGGAAAAGTATTTAAGATCGAGTCTTCTGTAGGTGCATCTGTAAAGAAAGGTGACACAATCTTAGTTCTTGAAATCATGAAAATGGAGACACCGGTTGTTGCTACCGAAGATGGTACTGTAGCAAGCATCAACGTAAGCGTTGGTGATATGGTAGAAGCAGGTGCATTACTGGCAACTTTAAACAACTAATTTTAGGAGGATAACAATGAGTTATTTTACTGAGACAATGGGCAACCTCCTTCATCAGACTGCCTTTTTCAACCTGACATGGGGAAATTTCGTAATGATCTTAGTTGCATGTATTTTCCTGTATCTGGCTATTGCAAAAGGGTTTGAACCGTTGTTACTCGTTCCGATCGCATTTGGTATGCTTCTGGTAAATATTTATCCGGATATCTTTGCAACTCCGGAACAGATGAGTAACGGTGTCGGTGGTTTATTCCATTATTTTTATACCTTAGATGAATGGTCAATCCTGCCATCCCTTATTTTCCTTGGCGTTGGTGCGATGACCGATTTTGGACCTCTGATCGCAAACCCGATCAGCTTCCTTTTAGGAGCAGCAGCACAGTTTGGTATTTTCGGCGCATATTTCCTTGCAATCCTGATGGGATTCAATGATAAAGCAGCAGCAGCCGTTTCTATCATCGGTGGTGCAGATGGTCCTACTTCCATTTTCCTTGCAGGAAAGCTTGGACAGTCCGGTCTTATGGGACCGATCGCTGTAGCAGCATATTCTTACATGGCACTGGTGCCGATCATTCAGCCGCCAATTATGAAGTTATTTACAACGAAAAAAGAACGTGCGATCAAGATGCAGAACTTACGTCCGGTATCCAAACTTGAGAAAATCTTATTCCCAATCGTGGTAACCGTTGTTGTATGTCTGATCCTTCCGACAACAGCCCCGCTCGTTGGTATGTTAATGCTTGGTAACCTGTTCCGTGAGTGTGGTGTGGTTCGTCAGTTATCTGAGACTGCATCTAATGCATTGATGTATATCGTAGTTATCTTACTTGGTACATCCGTTGGTGCATCCACAAGTGCTGAGGCATTCTTAAATGCAACAACTTTAAAGATCGTTGCACTTGGACTCATCGCATTTATGTTTGGTACAGCAGCCGGAGTATTGTTCGGTAAATTACTCTGCTTCATTACCAAAGGCAAGATCAATCCTCTTATCGGTTCTGCCGGTGTATCTGCAGTTCCTATGGCTGCACGTGTATCACAGAAGGTTGGTGCAGAGGAAGATCCTACGAACTTTTTACTTATGCATGCAATGGGACCAAACGTTGCCGGCGTTATCGGTACAGCAGTAGCAGCTGGTGTATTTATGGCAATTTTTGGAATTTAATCAGACAGCAGAACAAAAACAGGTTCGCTGTATAAGGAGGAAAAAATGGCTGAAGTTGTTAAAAAACCTTTAAAAATAACAGAGACAGTACTGCGTGATGCACATCAGTCTCTGATCGCAACAAGAATGACAACAGAGCAGATGCTTCCAATCGTAGATAAGATGGACAAGGTTGGATACTATGCTGTTGAGTGCTGGGGAGGCGCTACTTTCGATGCATCCCTTCGTTTCTTAAAAGAGGATCCATGGGATCGTCTTCGTAAATTAAGAGATGGTTTTAAAAATACGAAATTACAGATGTTATTCCGTGGACAGAATATCTTAGGATACCGTCCATATGCTGATGATGTAGTAGAGTATTTCGTACAGAAATCCATCGCAAACGGAATTGATATCATCCGTATTTTTGACTGTCTGAATGATCTTCGCAATCTTCAGACAGCAGTAAGCGCATGTAACAAAGAAAAAGGACATGCACAGGTGGCTTTATCTTATACACTCGGTGATGCTTATACCTTAGATTACTGGACTGATATGGCAAAAAGAGTAGAGGATATGGGAGCTGATTCTGTATGTATCAAAGATATGGCAGGACTTTTAGTTCCTCAGAAAGCAGACGAACTGGTTCGTGCGATCAAAGATGTGATCGATATCCCGTTAGAGTTACATACACACTATACATCCGGTGTTGCTTCCATGACATACATGAAAGCAGTTGAGGCAGGATGCGATATCATTGATACAGCAATGTCTCCATTTGCACTTGGAACATCCCAGCCGGCTACTGAAGTTATGGTAGAGGCATTCAAGGGAACCGAGTTTGATACAGGTTTAGACC
>OJQG01000608.1_pt1 | contig 18527 bp, 19 predicted proteins | sample 1598701 | NCBI WGS metagenome assembly OJQG01 (sample SAMN03922504, study PRJEB24848) | human gut metagenome | isolation source: stool sample | host: Homo sapiens | place: Germany | collected 2011-11 | reverse complement strand
TTGCAGCTTAAAGAGCTGCACGCGCTGCGCAATCGGGTGCGGCGTACATGGCTTCGCCATGAACCCCTACTATTCGCTACCACTTGCAACCGCGCCTTACTATCGTGAGGCGCGTGTGACGTTCCCTCGGCGGCAGACTGCCTGCCGAATGCGGCATTGCTTCGCTCGCCGCATTGTGGAGTGCTCCGTTAGACGGAAATTAGGCTGCACTACTACGAGACTGGCAGAGCGGCAGCGGATAGTAGGAGTAGGCCAAATCGTCTTGCAATGCTAAACGCGGCTTTGCCGCGCTATGGGCAGTGCAATCGGCAAGCTTTGCAGCTCTTCAATCTGTTCGCTTGCAATGGAAATTTTCTCTGGGAGGGTGTAAGGGAGGGGTATCTCTTTTTGAAAAAGAGATACCCCTCCCTTATCCGCACCCCTGCGCTTCGCAGGAAATGTGGTGCAGCACCTTCGGCGCTGCCTATCCCCCCCGTGCCCGAAAGGGCGCGAAAAAGCGTTTTAATCCTTTGCGCTCAAAGAAACCGCATGGCGCACAAAGCTCATCGGCGGCACATAGCGCGGCAGCTTCATCTTAAACACCGTCTGCGGTGTGCGCGGCTCGTAGAGCTCGAAGCCCTCGAGGTCGTGCATCACAGGCGCGGTCATCGTGAACGGTCGACTGTCTGGGCCGACGAGCTCGATCTCGTCGCCCGCGGCAAACTTGTTGCGAAGCGACAGCGTCGCGTTGCCGTCCGCATCGCAGTCCGTCACGACGGCGCAGACCTGCCAGTCGCGGATGTAGCGCGAATTGTCGTAATACTGCCCGGGCTGGCCGTAGTAAAAGCCCGTCGAATAATGGCGGTGGCTCACATGCTCTACCTCATCGCGCCATACGGGGTCGACTTCCCTGCCCGCGGCGACGTCGTCGAGCACATGGCGGTACGCACCTGTGACGATGGCGGCGTAGTAGGCCGACTTCGCGCGCCCCTCGATCTTGATGCAGTCGATGCCCGCGTCCATGATATCGTCTAAATGGTCGATCATGCACATATCGCGCGAATTCATGATGTAAGTCCCCTTCTCATCCTCAAAGACGGGGAAATATTCGCCCGGACGCTTCTCCTCCATCAGCGCATACTGGTAGCGGCAGGGCTGGGCGCACTGGCCGCGGTTCGAGTCGCGGCCGGTCATATAGTTTGAGAGAAGGCAGCGGCCCGAATAGCTCACGCACATCGCGCCATGACAGAAGGTCTCGACCTCCAGCTCCTCTGGAATTTTCGCGCGCATTTCGCGAATTTCCTGTAAAGATACTTCCCTTGCCAGTACTACGCGTTTCGCGCCTAAATCGTACCACGCGCGGGCGCACTCGTAGTTGGCGATAGACTGCTGGGTCGAGATGTGGCGCTCGCACTTGGGCGCATACTTCCCCGCGAGCGTAAATGCGCCGAGGTCGGCCAAAATGAGCGCATCGACGCCTGCATCATTCAGCCGCTCAAGATGCTCGGGCAGGCGCGCGACCTCGTCGTTGCGCGGCATCGTATTCACCGTCACGTGGACGCGCACACCGTGGTCGTGCGCGAACTTCACCGCTTTGGGAAGCTCCTCCGGCGTGAAGTTGCCCGCGAACGAGCGCATGCCGAAGCTCGTACCGGCCAAATACACTGCGTCCGCGCCGTAGAGCACGGCCATCTGCAATTTTTCCATATCGCCCGCCGGGGCGAGGATCTCGGGTTTTCTTCTCATCGTTGTCCTCTTTCAAAGCGGCAGCGTGGCATAAGCCACGCTGCCGCGTCATTTTATGTTAGCCTGCGTACTGGCTGGAGCTGACGAAGCTCGAGTGCTCCGCGTAGGTCTTGAAGAAGTGGTGCACGCCGTCCTTGCCGAGCGCGTAGAAGTAGTAGTTCGTCTGCGCCGGTTCGAGCGCCGCCTGGATGGAGGCGAGACCGGGGTTCGCGATGGGCGTGGGCGGTAAGCCCTCGTACATCGAGAGGTTGTAGGGCGTGTTGTAATTGAGGTCGCTGCTCGTGAGCGTGCCGGTGTAGTTGTCACCAAGGCCGTAAATGAGCGAGGCGTCGATCTGTAACTTGTGATACGTCTCGCCGATGTTGTTGAGACGGTTATAGATGACCGACGCGATGTTCTCGCGGTCCGTGCCGTCCGTCTCCTTTTCGATAAGCGAGGCGATGGTCAAGATCTGGTTGAGCGAATAGCCGGAGGCCTCGACCTTCTGCATGAGCTCATCGCTCATCTTTGTATTAAAGTTGTCGAGCAGTCTCGACAGCGCGTGCGTCGGGTCCTCGTCCACGAAGAACTCGTAGGTATCGGGGAAGAGATAACCCTCAAGGCGTGTCAAGTCGCCCTTCTTATTGTTGTCGATGAACGAATAGTTGAAGTCCGAGTTCATCGCCGCGTCGGTGAGCTTTTCCGCCGTGTTGACACCATACTTGTCCATCAGCGCGATGATCTGGCGGACATTATAGCCCTCTGGGATCGAAATTTTAACGGTATTCGCCGTGAGCGACGCGTTCTTGTTGCTCATGCGGTTGATGAGCGCGTCGTAGTCCATGTCGCTGTCGACGGCGTAGGTGCCGATGCCGATGCGGCTTTCCGCGTGGCGGAGCCTGCCGAACGCCTTGAAGAACCACTTGTACTTAATGAGCCCCTCGTCGTGGAGCTTCGTGGCGATGGTGTTCAGGTTGTCGTCGCGCGTGATCTCGATGGTCGTCTCGACCGGTGCCTTGTTGAAAGAGCACATGTCGTTCGCCAGCAGCCAGCCCACACCGGCGAGGATCGCCGACGTAATGAGCACGAACGCGAGCCACAGCGTAAAGCGGCGGCGCTGCCCTTTCTTCTTCAGTTTTTGCCGCTCGGCGCTGCTGCGCGTGGAGCGGTGCTGCGTGCGCTGCTCCGCTTCGCGGACGCTCTCGGCGTCCCAGCGGGCGGTTTGATCGTAGTTGTCCTCGTAGCTCATAGCTCCTCCTTGCTGATTTGAAATTCCCTCACCTTTTTCTATCGGTCAGGCTCACCTTTGCGCGCTCGCGCATAGGATAGGGCATGACAAGTGAGGTGAAACGAAAATGTGCAATAACAACAATAGCTGCGTGTGGCTGATCCTCATCATCATTCTGGTGCTGTTCGGCTGCGGCGGGTGCGGCAATGGCTGCGGTTGCGGCTGTGGCTGCAGCAACAACTGCGGCTGCGGCAACAGCAACGATTGCTGCTGCTAAGGCACTCTCCTCCTGTGAAGATGGGGCGCGTGAGCGTCCCCTTTTCACTTGTTTTTGATGTGGTCAAGCCTTCAAAAGTTCCGTCACGCGGCGGTAAATTTCCTCGTGTATGTCTTCGACCGTGCGCATCGCGCCGTCTTTCGAGCAGCCAATGCGCTGCCAGGAGCAGCGCTCGGCGACCTTTTTCGCATTCTCGCGGCACGCGCGCAGGTAAGCTTCGTCCTGCTCGTGGATGTCGGCCTTCGTGTTTGTCGCCTGTTCGCGCTCGCGCATCATCTTTTCGGTCAGCTCGGTCGGCACGTCGAGATAAAAGACGAGCGACGGCTCGGGCAGGCCTAAAAGCCCGTATTCAAAGTCGAAGAGCCAGTCGAGATACTTCTCCCGCTCACCGTCCGGCAGCTTGCTCGCCTGATGCACAGCGTTCGAGGTCGTGTAGCGGTCAGCGATCAGAAGTCCACCCGCCTCGTAATATTTGCCCCAGTCCTGCTTGTAGGACGCATAGCGGTCGACAGAGTAAAACGTCGACGCCGCATAGGCGTTCACGTCGTTCGGGTGCGTACCGAACGCGCCGCCGAGGTACAGCTCGACGAGCGCGGCGGACTTTTCCCCATAGCGGGGAAAGTTGAGCTTGCGGCAGTCGACACCCTCGCGCTGCAGCCTCTCGAAGAGCAGCTTGCTCTGCGTCGCCTTGCCGGAGCCGTCCGTGCCTTCAAATACGATCAGCTTCCCGCTCATTTGCGCTTCTCCCCCGAAACGTGGACAAGGAAGAGCGGCAGCTTCATCATACGGCCGATACGGGACGGATTTTTGATAAGGCGGTAGAACCACTCCAGATTGTGCTTGCAGTAGAACTCCGGCGCGCGCTGCGCGACGCCCGCAAAAATGTCCATCGAGCCGCCAAGGCCCATCAGCAGATGACAACCCGTCGCCTCGCCATATTTCGCCATAAAGAGCTCCTGCTTGGGCGCGCCGAGGCACACGAGCGCCATGTCCGCGCCGCTCGCCTTGATCTCCGCGGCGATGGGGGCATCCTCCTTAAAATAGCCGTCGTGCGTGCCGGCGATGACAAGGCCGGGAAAGCGGTTTTTGAGATTTTCCGCCGCCTGCTCGGCAACACTCGGCTTCGCGCCGAGCAGGTAAACGCTCTTACCGAGTCTGGCGCAGCGCTCGATCATGCCCGTGCCGAACTCGATGCCGGGCACGCGGCCTCTGAGCGGCTGGTGCAGAATTTTTGCGCCGTACACGATGCCGATGCCATCCGGCAGCACGAGGTCCGCACCGTTGACGGCAGCGTTCGCCGCGGCGTCCGCGCGGCAGGTCTCCACGATCTCGGGATTGGGCGTCACAACATAGTGCGCACCCTCGGAGCACAGAAGCTCTTCCCCGCGCGCAAGCGCCTCGTCCATCGTCACATTATCAAAGCCAACACCTAAAATATTGATCCGCATGATAGTCTATCCGTTTCTTTCACATTTTTATTAAAGCAGTTTATTATATCACTCTTTTTTGTCGCTTTCAACCGCTTTGGCGCTTTTCTCCGGCAACTGTGAGAGGATGACCGCCGTGAGCATCAGCGCGCAGCCGAAGTACTCGCGCAAGCTCATACGCTCGTGCAGGAAGATCGCTCCCGACACGACCGCAAAGAAGGATTCCAGACTCAGGATCAGCGACACGACCATCGGGTCGCCGTCCTTCTGCGCAAGGATCTGCAGCGTATAGCCCACGCCGCTCGACATCACGCCGACATAGAGCAAAAACGGAAGGCAGGTCTTTACAGCCGCAAGCGTGGTGTGCTCGCCGAAGACGAGCGCGCCGACGGCCGAGAGCACAATGACCACCACGAACTGCGCGCAGGAAAGCGCAATGCCGTCCACCCGCTGCACATAATGATCCACCGCGAGGATTTGCGCAGTGAAGGCAAAGGCGCAGAGGAAAATATAGAAATCACCGCTGCTGAACGATACGGAGCCGCCGTCAAAGCAGAGGAAATAAAGCCCCGCCACGGCAAAGAGCACATAGATCCAGGTGCTCTTCTTCGCCTTTTTGCCCAGCATGATGCTGAACACCGGCACGAGCACGATATAAAGCGTCGTGATAAAGCCCGCCTTGCCTGCGGTCGTCGTTTCAATGCCGAACTGCTGCAAATTGACGCCGAGTGTAAGGAAGAACCCGCAGATCAGGCCGCCGCGCAGCAACGCGCGCTTTTCCTCCGCGGTATACTTCTCGCGCGGGCGAATGCGCCGCACGACAAGCAGCAGCAACAGCAGCGCCAATGCCGCAGGAATGGAACGCAGCGCGTTGAAGCTGAAGCAGCCGAGATGCCCCGCGCTGAGACTCTGGGTCACAAAGGAGCTGCCCCAGATCATCGCCGTGATCAGCGGCAGAATGATCTGGCGGACTTTAGGATTTTTCATAGTTGCCTCCTGAATATCACACATGTTACAATGTGACATAGCATATCAAAATACCGCATTTTTCGCAAGTATTCCGGCAGGAAAATTTGCACCGAACGGAGGCTCTCCATGCAGATCGACGACATGCTTCTGCTCCGCATGAACCGGCAGTATCTTTTTGCCCCCGCAGCGGACGAGCTCGCCGTGCTGCGCGGTCTCTGCGGCTTGCAGGCGCAGTTTTACGGCAACTGCCTGCATGCGCTGCGTCTCCGCTGCGGGAAAGCGCCGGATGAGGATATCCTGCGCACCTCCACCGTCAAAACATGGACACTGCGCGGCACACTGCATCTGATCGCACAGAGCGACCTGCCTCTCTTCCTCTACAATTGGCGCAGCCATTTTCTTCGTCCGTGCGACACAATGGAAAATGACGACCATCTCTCCGCCGCGCGCAAGCGCGAGTTGGCTACGATCATTTTAGACGCCGCCCAAAAAGGCTGCGGCGGCCGCGAGGAGCTGCGCCTTCTCTGCCGCGAGCACGGCATGACCGCCGATGAAGAGCAAAGCGCGTTCGATCCCTGGGGCGGGCTGCTCCGCGCGCTGTGCGAAAGCGGCGTGCTCTGCCACACCGCGCAGCAGAAAAAGGCCTTTCACCCCTGCCCGCCGTTTGCACCGATGACAAAAGCCGCCGCCCTGCGCGCTCTCATGCGGCGGTATCTGACGCACTACGGTCCCGTAACAGTACAGGACGCCGCATACTTCTTCGGTCTGCCCCAGCGAGAGCTGCTGCCGGTCATCGAATCTCTCTCCCCGCAAGAGTTTATCTGTGAAGGCAAAATATTTTACAGCTTATGCGATATCAATATTATCGGCGACCTGTCCTGCTGCCGATTCCTCGCTGGCTTTGATCCTCTGATGCTCGGGTATGAGAAGCGGTCAAACCCGTTCCTGCCCGAAGAGGCTCTGCGCGGCGTGTTCACGCTCGCCGGTATCGTTAGACCGAGCATCCTGCTCGACGGGAAGATCGTCGGCGTTTGGAAACGCCGCGGGAAAGCTGTTGAATTGACATGGTTAATGCCTTTACAAGCATTGCAGCGCAAAAGAATCGAAGAGGAAGCTCTTCGGATTTTTGGAGATTCGGTCTCCAAACTGGTTTGGAGGGATTAAGTCGCGCCCGTTGGGCGCGAGGGGGATAGCAGCGCCCGCAGCGCTGCACGGATCAAAGGGGGGATTCTCTTTCGCAAAAGAGAATCCCCCCTTTGGACCCCCCCAGAGAAAGGCCTTGGATTGGCAGTCTCAGGCTTGAACAACTCTGATGTCTCCGAAGTGAAAGTGCCTCGTGCGCGGCATTGCCGCATTAGTGTTGCGATACGATTTGACCTACTCCTACTATCCGCTGCCGCTCTGCCCATCTTGTAGAAGTGCAGACTAATCACCGTCTACCTCCAGTCTCCACAATGCGGCGAGCGTCAGCAATGCCGCATTCGGTAGGCAGTCTGCCGCCAAGCAAACGTCACTCGCGCCTCACGATAGTAAGGCGCGGTTGAGAGTGGTAACGACTCGCAGGGATTCATGGCGAAGCCATGTACACCGCACCTACACTGCGCAGCGCGTGCAGCTCTTCGAGCCACAAGCTGCCAATGTGCGGGGTCGAGGGGGAAGGCCCCTCGTCCCTTTCTCTTGGGGGGTGTAAGGGGGGATGTTCTCTTTCCGAGGAAAGAGAACATCCCCCCTTGTCGCATCCCCACACGGTGTGGGGCAATCACAACTTAGTAATATGTACCCCCGCCGTTTTCAGCATTAACTTTTTGGTGCCAACGGTATCAAACGCCACCTCAAGCAGCGCATCGCCGCCCATGGGTACAACGGAAACGACCATTCCGTCACCGAACGTCTTGTGGTGGATCTGGTCGCCGGAGGAAAGCTGAAGCAGCGGCGCGGAGGCGGCGGGCTTCTGCGCCGCGAGTTTTTGCGACGCCTGCGATTTTGGTCTTCGCTGCATGACGCTGTCGTAGCGCGCCGCACCCTGACCGTAGCTACCGTAGCCGCGCGTAGAATACGAGCTTCCCTCGTCAAAGCTCGTGTCGCCAAAGCCGGACGCGCCCTGCGCCTGACGGCCGACCCAGTCGGCATTCTCCGACGGGACCTCCTCCAAAAAACGCGAGGGTTCACTGACGCTCGTGCGGCCAAACAGCATGCGCTGGCGCGTGCAGGTCATCGTCAGGCGCTCCTTTGCACGCGTCATCGCGACATAGCACAGTCTGCGCTCCTCTTCGACCTCTTCATCGTTGTAGCGCACGCGCTCGCCGGGGAAGATGCCCTCCTCCACGCCGACGACATACACACACGGGAACTCAAGACCCTTTGCGCTGTGCATCGTCATCATCGTCACACAGTTGTCGCTCGTCGCGCTGTCGAGGTCGGTGTAGAGTGCGATCTCGTTCAAAAAGCCCGAGAGCGTCGCATCCTCCGGATCGTTTTCGAGGAACGAAACGATGTTTGACTTGAGCTCCTGCACGTTTTCAAGCCGCCCACGGCTCTCCACGTCGCCCTTTTCCTGCAGCGTGCGTACATAGCTCGTCTGCTCGCAGACCGCGTCATAAAACTCCGCGAGCTCCATCGTGTCCGCCATCTCGCGCAGCGCGGCGATGAGCTGGGCGAAGCGCTCGAGCTTGCCCGCCGCGCTCTTGAGCACGGCGTACTCCCCTGCGTGCTGCAAAACGGCCATCATCGGCACGCCCTGCTCGCTCGCGAGATCCTGCACGCGCTCGATCGTCGTATTGCCGATACCGCGCGGCGGATTGTTGATAATGCGGCGAAGCCTCAAATCATCGCTCGGGTTGTTGATGACCGCGAGGTACGCGAGCATGTCCTTGACCTCCGCGCGCTCGAAGAACTTCGTCCCGCCGACGACCTGATACGGCACGCCGTTGCGCTTGAACGCGTATTCGAGCGCGTTCGACTGCGCGTTCATGCGGTACAAAATGGCATTTTCCTTCCAGTTCCGCCCACGGTTGTAGTCCATCATAATGCTGCTGACGACAAAGTTCGCCTCGTCCTGCTCGTTGAAGACGGTCTTGATGAGCACCCTATCGCCCGCACCCGCATCGGTCCAGAGGGTCTTGCCCTTGCGGCCCGTGTTATTCTTAATGACCGCATTCGCCGCGTCGAGGATGTTCTGCGTCGAGCGGTAGTTCTGCTCCAAGCGGATCGTGCGGCAGCCCTTGTACTCCTTTTCAAAATTCAGGATGTTTGTGATATCCGCACCGCGGAACTTGTAGATGCTCTGGTCATCGTCGCCGACGACGCAGATGTTTCCCTTCTCCCCCACGAGCTGCTTCATCAAAAGGTATTGCAGCCGGTTCGTGTCCTGATACTCGTCGATGAGCACATAGCGGAACTTGCGGCGGTAGTAGTCGCGCACCTCGCCCTCCTGCTGCAGCAGCGTGACCGCGTGGAGGATGATGTCGTCAAAGTCGAGCGCGTTCGCCTCGGCCAGACGGTGCACGTAGCGCGTATAGATCTTGGCGATTGCCTCTTTGCGCCAGTCGCCGCTGTCCTTCCAGCGGCGGGAGTAGTCCTGATGCGACTCCATCGCGTCCTTTGCGTTCGAGATGGCCGAAAGCACCTCGCGCGGCGTGAGCTTCTTCTCGTCGATGTTCAGCTCTTTCAAAATGTCCTTGATGACGCGCTTGGAGTCATCCGTGTCGTAGATCGTAAAGTCGCTCGAAAAGCCGAGGCGGTCGATATCGCGGCGCAGGATGCGCACGCAGGCGGAGTGGAACGTCATCGCCCAAACACTCTCCGCGCCCTGGATACCGAAGGCGGAGAGTCTCTCTCTCAGCTCGTTTGCCGCCTTGTTCGTGAATGTCACCGCCAGCACCGACCACGGCGCGGCGGGTTCAAGCGTGCAGAGATGCACCATGCGGCTGCGCTCGTCGCTCGTCGGATGCTCGGGATAGCTCTCCAAAAATGCAAGGTCGTCCTCCGTCGCCCACGCCGGCACATCCGCGCTGTCGCTCCCCCGCCCGTAGGTCAAAAGATTTGCGACGCGGTTGATGAGAACCGTCGTCTTACCGCTGCCCGCGCCCGCGAGCAGCAGCAGCGCGCCCTCGGTCGTCAGCACGCCGCGGCGCTGTTCAGGGTTGAGTTTTGCAAAATCCCGCGCAATGGCCGCTTTTCTCGCAGCGGCATAGCGGGCGTTAAAATCGCTCATATTGTTTTCACCTTTCCTGATCTTTCCACATCTTACCCTTTTTTCGTGCTCCGGTCAACTCCGTTCGACAAAAATCGACTTTTTGTTCGATTTTTTGTTGACAAGAACGTTTGTTCGATTTATAATCATACTCGAACAAAGATTCTATTTATCAGGAGGAATTTTCCATGGCTGCTTCCACATTTATTTTCGTTTTCATCGGCGTCAGCGTCGTCACCACCAAGGTGATGAACACGCTGCTCCTGCTCGACCAGCCCAAGCGCCGCAGAGCGAGATCCGCCCGCTGAGAACATGAACCTTCTCGACAAGCTCACGATCCTTTCCGACGCGGCAAAGTACGACGCCGCCTGCACCTCGAGCGGGGCCAGGCGCGGCTATCAGGAGGGCAAGATCGGCTGCACGTCCACCTCCGTCGCGGGCTGCTGTCACACGTTTTCGGCCGACGGCCGCTGCGTGACGCTCTTGAAGGTGCTGTTCTCGAACGACTGCTGCTACAACTGCAAGTACTGCGTCAACCGCTGCACGAACGACACACCGCGCGCGACGTTCGCACCCGAAGAGCTTGCCGAGCTGACGATCGAATTCTACCGCCGCAATTATATCGAAGGGCTGTTCCTCTCCTCCGGCGTGCTGCGCTCGCCGGACTATACGACGGAGTTGATGATCCGCGCACTGTCGATTTTGCGCAACGAGTACCGCTTCAACGGCTACATCCACGCCAAGGCCATCCCCGGCACGTCGCCGGAGCTTGTCGAACAGCTCGGCTTTCTTTCAGACCGCCTGAGCGTGAACATCGAGCTGCCGAGCGAAGCAGGACTCAAGCTGCTCGCCCCCAATAAAACAAAGCAGGCCATCCTGCGCCCGATGACGCAGATCCGCGACCGCGCAAAGCAGAGCAAGCAGGAGCTTGTCAAATACAAGCACGCACCGCGTTTCGCCCCCGCGGGGCAGAGCACACAGCTCATCGTCGGCGCGACAAAGGAAAGCGACCTGCACATTCTGAATCTCACGCAGGCGCTTTACGATTCCTATCGGTTAAAGCGCGTGTTCTACTCAGCCTATGTGCCGGTAGTCGAGAACACGCTTTTGCCCGCGCTCGACACCAAGCCGCCGCTGCTGCGCGAGCACCGGCTCTATCAGGCCGACTGGCTGCTGCGGTTTTACGGCTTTCGCGCAAACGAGCTGCTCGACGACAGCGCGCCGGACTTTGATCCTGCCCTTGACCCCAAGTGCTGCTGGGCGCTGCGCCATCCCGAGTTCTTCCCCGTCGAGGTGAACCGCGCGGACTACGAAGCGCTGCTGCGCGTGCCGGGCATCGGCGTTGTCAGCGCCAAGCGCATTTTAGTCGCGCGCCGCTCGGGCGCGCTGCGCGCGGAGGACCTCAAAAAGCTCGGCGTCGTGATGAAGCGTGCGCAATACTTTCTCACCTGTGGCGGGCGCTATGCCTCGCCGCTCAAGCTGTCGCAGGAGGGCATTTTGCAAAACCTGATGGCCGTGGAGCGCCGCGCGCTCCCACAGGCCGAGGCACAGCAGCTATCCCTTTTCGATCAGGTCGGCTAAGGAGGCCGCTATGGCATGGCGCGAGATCATCTATCAATACGACGGCAGCTTTGAAGGGCTCCTCTGCTGCGTGTTTGAAAGCTACACAAAAAAAGAACGCCCCACCGCGATTTTGCGCGATGGGGACGACGAGCCCTCCCTTTTTGAAATTCGCGCGGTCACGACGGACCGCGCCCACGCGCAGCGCATCTACCGCAGCCTCTACAAGCGAAGTCCGGAAGTCGGCCCCTTCCTGCGCCGCGCGTTTCTCACCTGCCTTCCCGACAAGGAGATGGCCATTTACCGCTTCATCGTCAAATTTTACCGCGAGGGCGCGCCGCTGCTCTCGCGCCTGAGCGACGACACCTATCTGCCGCTGCTCAAGGCCGTGCGGCAGCTTTCGGGCGAGGTCGAGCAATTCCGCGGCTTCACCCGCTTTTCCGACTTTGACGGCGTACTCGGCGCGGAGATCGAACCGAAAAACCGTGTGCTCCCTGTCCTGCGCCGCCACTTCTGCGAGCGCTATCACAACGAGACGTTTTTCCTCTACGACCGCACGCACCGCGAGGCGCTGCTCTATAGCGGCGGCGTGTCGCGCATCGTGCCACTCAATCACTTTGAAATGGCGCAGCCGGACGAAGTCGAGGCGGGCTATCGCCGCCTCTGGCGCCGCTTTTACGACACCGTCGCCATCGAGGCGCGCAAAAATGAAAAGCTTCGCATGACGCACATGCCCAAGCGCTACTGGGGCACGATGACGGAATTTCAAGACGAAAGCTACTTCAAAGCCCGTCCGAAAGAGACGCCCTCAGCTTCTCCAGCGCCCGGCGCTCCAGCCGCGATACCTGCACCTGCGACACGCCCAGAAGGCGCGCCGCCTGCTCCTGCGTCAGCCCCTTAAAAAAGCGCAGCAGGATCGTCATTTTTTCGCGCTCGGGGAGCTCGTCGATGGCCTCGCGCAGTGCGATGCGCTCAATGAGCCCGTCCTCGGGCGACTCACCGCCCAGCATCCCTTCAAGCGTCAGGCCGTCGCCCGTTTCGCGCTGCAAGCTGTCCGGCGCAGCGACCGCCAGCTCACACTGCGCGATCTCCTCGGCATTGAATCCCGTCTCCTCCGAAAGCTCGGAGAGCGCCGGTTCGCGCCCGAGTGTATTTTTGAGCTTTTCGCGCGCGGCGAAGATCGTCGCCGCCTGCTCACGCATGCTGCGGCTCACCTTGATTGCGCCGTCATCGCGCAGAAAGCGTCGAATTTCGCCCGCGATCTTCGGCACAGCGTAGGTTGAAAACTGCGTGCCGAATGCAAAGTCAAATCCCTTTACTGCTTTGATGAATCCAATGCATCCGAGCTGATAGAGGTCGTCCGGCTCCACGCCGCGGCCGTAATAGCGCCGCACGATGCTCCAGATGAGGCCGCTGTTCTCGCGCAGCATTTGCTCGCAGGCCTGCTCGTCGCCCTGCGCCGCAGCCTCGAGCAATTCCGGCGCGGCGTTCATCGGCGCGCCGTGCGCAGCGCGATCCTGCGCTTCATCGTCACGACCGTACCTTTGCCGTTTTTCGACCGCACAGCGAGCGAATCCATAAAGCTCTCCATGATCGTAAAGCCCATACCGCTGCGCTCTTCACCGCCGGTCGTGTAGAGCGGCTCTCGCGCTTTTTCGACGTCCGCGATGCCGCAGCCCCAGTCGCGCACGGTGATCTCAAGGAGATTTCCGTCGAAGATGCATGCGCGCAGCGCGATCTTGCCGATCTCCTGCGGATAGGCATGGACGATGGCGTTCGTCACCGCCTCGCTCACGGCGGTCTTGATGTCACCGAGCTCGTCGAGCGTTGGGTCGAGCTGCGCGGCAAACGCCGCGACTGCGGCGCGCGCCAGCCCCTCGTTGACGCTGCGGCTCGGAAATTCAATGGCTATGTAGTTATTCGGTTTTACTTTCATCGCTCTTTTCCCCCTCCTCAAGCGGTACGATGCGGAAAATTCCCGCGGCGGTGAACACTTTTTTCGCCTGCGGCGGAACGCTTTTGATCGCAGCGCTGCCGCCCATGGCGCGCATACGCTTGAGCGCGCGCATCACGACGGCGATACCTGACGAGTCCATAAAGCTCACGCCCGAAAAATCCAGCGTCAGCTTGCTCGGCAGCGCCGCGTCCAGCTCCCATTCAAGCTTCCGCATCGCCTCCTTCGCCGCGTGATGGTCGAGCTCCCCGCGCAGCGTGAGCGTCAGTTCACGCCCTTCGCCCGATGAAATGACCTCCATTGCTCTCCCTCCGTTTCTTTCAAGCGTTTTCCCTTTCGTTTCTCAAAGTATAGCCTGTCCTCCTGCCGTTTTTTTGTCGAAGACCGCCGGTCTTTTGATTTTTCTTTGCCGCGCCGCCTTGACATCTGCGCTTCCGCCCTGTAAAATGAGGAAAACGATCAAAGGAGGCCCTCCCATGCGAAGAAGCGACCGCGAGATCACCGATCTGGGCGAAATTCTCTCCATTATCAACGATTGTAAAGTGATCCATCTTGCCATGGTAGACGATGGAGAGCCGTATCTTCTGCCGCTGAATTTCGGCTATGCCTGTGAAGGCGGTGCGTTCTCGTTCTTCTGCCACAGCGCCCGCGAGGGCCGCAAGCTCGACATTCTGCGCAAAAATCCGACCGTCGCCTTTGAAATGGACTGTCGCGGTGCGCTCGACGAGCACGATGTCGCCTGCCAGTGCGGATACTACTTCGCCTCCGTCACCGGCGTCGGCCATGTCGAATTTTTGGACGGTGAAGAAAAGCTCGCCGCGCTGACCTCCCTCATGCGCCACATGGCGGGCCGCGAGGACAAATTCACCGAGCAGCAGGCCCGCGCGGTCGAAGTCTTTGCTGTCCGCGCCGACAAGCTCAGCGCCAAGGCGAAGGTGCCGCACAGTGCGCAGTAGTCATGGATAGCAAGCAAGTTTTCAAACCCCAAAGGACGTGTTGTACATGAAACGCTCTGAGCCCGTCGAACTGATGAATATGTGCGTGCTCCGCCGCGGCAGCAAGGTTTTGGTGCAGGACCGCACAGATCCCAACTGGCCAGGCGTTGCTTTTCCGGGCGGTCATGTTGAAAAGGGTGAATCCTTTACAGACGCCGTCATTCGTGAGGTTCAGGAGGAGACCGGTCTGACGATCTCCTCTCCGCGCCTGTGCGGCATCAAGGACTGGTGCGAAGACGGCGTGCGCCATGTCGTGCTGCTCTATCGCGCGGAGCAGTTCACCGGAACGCTGCGCTCTTCCGACGAGGGCGAGGTCTGGTGGGCGGAGCTCGCCGGTCTCCCCTCGCTCGATCTTGCATCTTCCGACATGCTCGACCTTCTCCGCGTGTTTGAAGAAGATGATCTCAGCGAGCTGTTCTACCGCCAGGACGGTGAAGATTGGACTTACGAATTGAAATAATCTCAAAAAATGAAAAGCACCGCTGTGCAGATACCCTCTGCACAGCGGTGCTTTCTTTTCAGTTTTACAGCGCGCGTTCCATCGGCAGATACGCCGAATCGCCGTTTGGGAATTCCTCACCCGTCAGCGCAAAGCCGTTCTTTTTCCAGAAAGCCTTGCTCTGCGGATTGCCCCGGTCGACCGCAAGGCGCACCTTGCGGAACCTCTCTCTCCGCAGTTCGTCCATCAGCTCGCCGATGAATGTCGAACCGAGGCCGTAGCCCTGCCGCTCCTTTTTCGTCATAAAGAAGCCGATGTAGGCGGTGTCATTTTTCGGATAACGCTCGATCAGGTCCAGCACAGCGACGAGCGTCTCCCCGTCGAAAAAGCCAAGATAATGCTTGTCCGCCGCACATTTTTCCGACGGCAGCGCCGTCATGTCCTCCAAAACGCTCTCCCTCGTCGCAAGCGGCGGATGGTAGCGGTAGAACTGCTCGTTCTCCGCGCAGAGCGCTAAAATCTTGTCTACATCCCCCGCCGTCAGCGGCCGGACGGCGTATTTTTGTGAAAAATCCAGCTTCATTTCTCCGCCTTGCGGGCCGCGAGCACTTCCCAGTAGTCCTTGTAGTTTGCCTGCAAAAGCTCGGGCGTGTTCAGGCCGTAGGGGCACTTCGACATGCAGTGGCCGCAGTGGCGGCAGTTTTCGATCTGGTGCATCTTCTGCTGCCATTCCTCGGTGAGCCACGCCGCTGCAGGGGCGCGGCGCAGCATGAGCGACATGCGCGCACACTGGTTGATCTCGATGCCCGCGGGGCACGGCATGCAGTAGCCGCAGCCGCGGCAGAATTCGCCGCATAGCTCCTTGCGGTCACGCTCGATAGTCGCTTTGCGCTCATCCGTCAGCTCAACGCCCTCGCGGATACACTGCAAAAACTGATCAAGCTCGCTCTCGCGCTGCACGCCCCAGATGGGTACGACGCCATCCTGCTGCGCCATCCACGCCGCCGCCGTGAAGCCGTCGCGGATCAGGCCGCCCGCCATGCCCTTCATGGCGATAAAGCCCATCTGCTGCGCACGGCATTTTCTGACAAGTTCCATCTCCTGCTCGCCGACAAGGTAGCTGAACGGGAACTGCAAGGTCTCGTAAAGCCCCGAGTCGATGGCCTCGTGCGCCACGGCGAGGCGGTGGTTCGTGATCGAAATGTGGCGAATTTTGCCCTGCTTTTTCGCCTCGAGCGCCGCGTCGTACAGGCCGTCTTCTCCACCCGGCTTCGGGCAGAAGGCGGGATTGTGGAACTGATAGAGATCGATATAATCGGTCTTGAGTGTGCGCAGGCTCGTTTCGAGATCCTTCCAGAATTCCTCCGCCGTCTGCGCGCCGGTCTTTGTCGCCAGCACGATTTTGTCGCGCATCGACGAGAACGCCGCGCCGACCTTCTGCTCGCTGTCGGAATACGCGCGCGCCGTGTCGAAAAAGTTGATGCCACCGTCATACGCCTTGTGCAGCAGGTCGACCGCATCCTGCTCTCTGATGCGCTGGATCGGCAGGCAGCCAAATCCGTTTTTCTCGATGACAAGATTCGTCTTGCCAAGCGTGATCTTGTTCATGGAAATTCTCCCTCCTATCTTGGATACCCCAAGCATAGCAAAATCGCTCTTTTTTTGCAATATCCTGTTTCCTGCTTGACAACGCGCCGCACTCCCGCTATTATGTAGGCAATCTACTATATAGACAATCTACTTATTAGGAGGCGTATGTATGATGGTCGACAAAAGTCTGCTCGCGGGCAGCACAACGATGCTGGTGCTCAAGCTGCTCGATGGGCAGGACATGTACGGCTATCAGATGATCGAAGAGCTTGCCCGCCGCTCCGAGCGCGCGTTCGCGCTCAAGACCGGCACGCTCTATCCCCTGCTGCATTCGCTCGAAGAGAAGGAGCTGATCATTTCCTACGAAAAGGACGAGTATGCAGCGCGTCCGCGCCGCTACTACCATTTAGCGCGCAAGGGCCGCGCGCTGCTGCGCGAAAAGGAAGAGGAATGGACGGAATTTACCGCCGCGGTCGACCGCGTGCTGAGAGGAGGCGGCTGTCTTGGTTCTGCCTGAGACTTTCACACACTTTGCCCGCACCGCGGCTGAGCAGCTGCGATGGAAAGCGGCGCGTCCTCTCGTTGAAGACGAACTTCTGACCCACCTCTGTGACCAGCGTGACGCACTGATGGCAGGCGGCATGGACGAGGCCGCAGCCGCCGCGGAATCGCTGCGTTTGACAGGCGATCCCTATGAGATCGGCACGGCACTCGACCGTGTTCACCGTCCGAAAACACCAAAGCTTCTTTTTGCGCTCGCGGCACTCATCGCGCTTGCAGGGCTTGCGTTCACCGCGCTTGTAAGCTTTCGTGACTACGAATTGTCCTATTTTGCTGTGCATCAGAGCGTGGCGCTGCTGCTCGGTACGGCAGCGCTGCTCGCGGCGTATTTTCTTGATTTTACGCTGCTCGGGCGCTTCGCCCTGCCGCTTGCGCTTGTGTTCCACGCTGCGCTCATCCCGCTCAGTCTGCTGCCCGTCGGCGGGTTCTGGCTCTTCCGCTACACCTATGTTTCGACACATATCCTCCTGCGCGGTCTGCCGCCGTTGCTCCCGCTGATGTTCGCTGTGCTGCTCTACGCGCTGCGCGGGCGGCGCGGCTGGGGCGTCTTCGCCGCCTTCGTCTGCCTCGCGGTGCAGTGCATGTTCTGCCTACGCGTCCCGTGCCTGCTCGATCTGGGCTTTCTGTTTCTCTGTGACAGCGCGCTGCTGATCTTCTGCGCCCGCAATGGCTGGTTCGGCCTTGGCGAAAAGTTGGAGACGCTGCTCACCACCCTGCCGCTCGCCGCCGACATCGTGTGGGTCCTTGTTCTCGGCGCAAACTGGTTCGCGCGTCAGCTCGCCATTGTGCTTGATCCTCACTCCTACATTGACGGACACGGCTATCAAACTGTTGTACTGCGTGAACTGCTGCAAAATGCCAAATTTATCGGTCCGGGCGGCGTGGGGCCGTACAGCACGCAGCACCTTGCGCGCTGGGAGGGCTTCGGCATGGTCGATTTGCAGGATCACGCGCTGACGCTGCTCGTTCACCGCTGTGGCTGGCTGGCGCTCATCGCACTCGTCACGCTGCTGACGGCGCTGCTTGTTCTCGCCTTCCGCCGCTGCCGCAGGCAGGAGAGCATGCTCGCCCACCTCGTTTCCTATTCCGTGCTGCTGTCGTTCACCACGCAGGCGGCCGCCTATCTTTGCTGCGACCTCACGCTGATCCCCATCAGCGGCGGTGTAGCCTTCCCGTTTTTCACCTTTGGCATCAAGACGATCCTGCTCAACATGCTACAGCTCGGTTTTCTGCTCTCCACGCTGCGCGTCGGCAGCGTCGTACGCGACAAGGATGTTGCTGCTGGGCCGGTACGGCCCAAGCGGCGCTTACGCATAAGCTTTACATGGGAAAACGCCTAAAGTCCGCGCCGTGCGCGGAGAAATAGCAGCGCCGCCGGCGCTGCACCACATTCCCTGCGTACCCGCAGGGGAGCGAATAAGGGGGATATTCTCTTTCCTCGGAAAGAGAATATCCCCCTTTGACCCCCAAGAGAAAGGGTCTGATTGGCAGTCTCGGGCTTGAAGAGCTGCTCAGCCTGCGGAATCGGGTACGGTGTACATGGCTTCGCCATGAATCTTCTGCGAGTCATTCCCGTTCGCAACCGCGCCTTACTATCGTGAGGCGCGAGTGACGGTAGTTGGGCGGCAGAC
>OJQG01000604.1_pt1 | contig 18616 bp, 16 predicted proteins | sample 1598701 | NCBI WGS metagenome assembly OJQG01 (sample SAMN03922504, study PRJEB24848) | human gut metagenome | isolation source: stool sample | host: Homo sapiens | place: Germany | collected 2011-11 | reverse complement strand
TTTTTGAACCTTGAAAACCATATAGAAGAGACAAACAGTTTATTACGAAAATGATGAGTGAGTAGTAATAGACACAAACCTCTAATCAAAATGCTATATTTGATGAGAGTTAACGAGAAAAAGTCTAGGAACGTAAGTTTCTTAGCAGCTGAAAAGTCAAGCTACTAAGGGCATACGGTGGATGCCTAGGCGCCAAGAGCCGAAGAAGGACGCGGTAAGCTGCGAAAAGCCACGGGGAACTGCAAGCAAGTATTGATCCGTGGATATCCGAATGGGGAAACCCGGCCATCGTCATGGATGGTCACCCGCAAGGGAGGGAACCTGGGGAACTGAAACATCTAAGTACCCGGAGGAAGAGAAATCAAACGAGATGCCCACAGTAGCGGCGAGCGAAGAGGGCAGAGCCCAAACCGAGAAGCTCCGGCTTTTCGGGGTTGAGGACCGGCAGAATCGAAGTCAGGCCTAGTTGAATTACCTGGAAAGGTAAGCGAGAGAGGGTAAAAGCCCCGTAGACGAAAGGCAGAGCAGAGAGGCCGAGATCCAGAGTACCACGAAGCACGAGGAATTTTGTGGGAAGCAGGGGGGACCACCCTCCAAGGCTAAAAACTACTTGGCGACCGATAGCGCATAGTACCGTGAGGGAAAGGTGAAAAGAACCCCGGGAGGGGAGTGAAATAGTACCTGAAACCGTATGTCTACAAGCAGTCGAAGCGAAAGCGACGGCGTGCCTATTGAAGAATGAACCAACGAGTTATCTGCACTAGCGAGGTTAAGTGGAAGACACGGAGCCGCAGCGAAAGCGAGTCTTAAGAGGGCGCTAGTTAGTGTAGGTAGACCCGAAACCGCAGTGATCTACCCATGTCCAGGTTGAAGCGCAGGTAAAATTGCGTGGAGGACCGAACCGGTGAGCGTTGAAAAGCTTTCGGATGAGATGTGGGTAGGGGTGAAATTCCAATCGAACGCGGAGATAGCTGGTTCTCCCCGAAATAGCTTTAGGGCTAGCCTGAGGTAGTAAGTATAGGCGGTAGAGCACTGATCGGGCTAGGGGCCGTAAAGGTTACCGAACCCTGTCAAACTCCGAATGGATATACTGTAGAGCCTTGGAGTCAGACTACGAGTGATAAGATCCGTGGTCAAAAGGGAAACAGCCCAGACCACCAGCTAAGGTCCCCAATGTCGTACTAAGTGGAAAAGGATGTGGGGTTTCATAAACAACCAGGATGTTGGCTCAGAAGCAGCCACCATTTAAAGAGTGCGTAATAGCTCACTGGTCGAGAGACCCTGCGCCGAAGATTCCCGGGGCTAAAGTACGAAACCGAAGCTGTGGCTGTATACGTAAAGTATACGGGGTAGGGGAGCGTTCCCATAGGGTAGAAGTCGAACTGGAAGGTTCGGTGGACTTGTGGGAAGTGAGAATGTTGGTATGAGTAGCGAAAAGAAAGGTGAGAATCCTTTCCACCGAAAGCATAAGGATTCCTGAGCAACGATCGTCGTCTCAGGGTAAGTCGGGACCTAATCCGAGGCAGAGAGCGTAGGAGATGGACAACTGGTTGATATTCCAGTACCGGTAGTAATTGTTTGAGCAATGGAGTGACACAGAAGGGCAGGCAAGCATGCGAATGGAAGAGCATGTGTAAGCGTGTAGGGTGGTGCATAGGCAAATCCGTGCACTGAAAGCCTGAGGCGTGATGCGGAGTGAGCAGAGATGCGAGCGAAGTTGTTGACCCCACACTGTCGAGAAAAGCTTCTAGTGAGAGAGCTACCGCCCGTACCGTAAACCGACACAGGTATGCGGGGAGAGAATCCTAAGGTGCGCGGGAGAACCCTCGTTAAGGAACTCGGCAAAATGTACCCGTAACTTCGGGATAAGGGTAGCCACTGTTGTGAAGTCCCATGCGGATGGAGCATAGAGTGGTCGCAGAGAAGAGGCCCAAGCGACTGTTTACCATAAACACAGGTGCCTGCTAAAGCGAAAGCTGACGTATAGGTGCTGACACCTGCCCAGTGCCGGAAGGTTAAGGAAGGATGTTCGGATTAGTCCAAAGCATTCGACTGAAGCCCCGGTGAACGGCGGCCGTAACTATAACGGTCCTAAGGTAGCGAAATTCCTTGTCGGGTAAGTTCCGACCCGCACGAAAGGTGTAACGATTTGGGCACTGTCTCAACGAGGGACCCGGTGAAATTGAAATACCTGTGAAGATGCAGGTTACCCGCGACTGGACAGAAAGACCCCATGGAGCTTTACTGTAACCTGACATTGGGTTTTGATACATTACGTACAGGATAGGTGGGAGGCTTGGAAAGCTGGACGCTAGTCTGGCTGGAGCCGACGTTGGGATACCACCCTTGATGTATTGAAATTCTAACCGCGAGAGTAACGAAATCCGGGACAGTGTCAGGCGGGCAGTTTGACTGGGGCGGTCGCCTCCGAAAGAGTAACGGAGGCGCCCAAAGGTTCCCTCAGCGCGGCCGGAAATCGCGCGAAGAGTGTAAAGGCAGAAGGGAGCTTGACTGCGAGTCAAACACGACGAGCAGGTACGAAAGTAGGGCTTAGTGATCCGGTGGTACCGAGTGGAAGGGCCATCGCTCAACGGATAAAAGCTACCCTGGGGATAACAGGCTAATCTCTCCCAAGAGTCCATATCGACGGGGAGGTTTGGCACCTCGATGTCGGCTCATCACATCCTGGGGCTGAAGTCGGTCCCAAGGGTTGGGCTGTTCGCCCATTAAAGTGGTACGTGAGCTGGGTTCAGAACGTCGTGAGACAGTTCGGTCCCTATCCATCGCGGGCGCAAGAGATTTGAAGGGGGCTGCTCCTAGTACGAGAGGACCGGAGTGGACGAACCGCTGGTGTACCAATTATCCCGCCAGGGGTACAGTTGGGTAGCTACGTTCGGAAAGGATAAACGCTGAAAGCATCTAAGCGTGAAACCAGCCTTAAGATGAGATCTCTCATAGAGCAATCTAGTAAGACACCTTAAAGAAGATGAGGTTGATAGGTCGGGAGTGTAAGTACAGCAATGTATTGAGCGGACCGATACTAATATGTCGAGGGCTTGACTTAAGTGACGCCCTGATTGTGACGAGCGCAAGCGAAGTCAGAATTAGAGGTGGCGGAACTTATATCGAAAAAGCGACCTAAGGGGAGCGTTTTTGATGAAAGTGAATCGCCGAAAAGAAGTAAAAACACACAGCGAACTCAAAAGTTTGTACTCTTCTATATAGTTTTGAAGGCTTAAAGAAAACCTTCTGAAACAATCCGGTGGCGATAGCTAAGGGGATCCACCTGTTCTCATCCCGAACACAGTAGTTAAGCCCTTAAACGTCGAAAGTACTTGGCTGGAAGCGGCCTGGGAGGATAGAAAGCTGCCGGTTAAAAAATAACCATACCATACGGTATGGTTATTTTTTTTGTTAGGTAAATTTCTAATCTTTACTTGACGTTAGCCTACGCTAATAGTATACTATATGAAGATGAAGAATAGTGTTCTTAATAAGGAACAACATAAGGGGCTTTTAATCACTGTATTGTTTGTCTGTTTTTTGTTATAATATAAAGCAAGCTATGAATTTATTTAGGAGGATATTGCCATGAAAATGGAATTTACAAAGATGCACGGTACTGGTAACGATTATGTTTACGTCAACTGTATGGAACAGGAATTGCCTAATCCGGGCGCTATTTCCGAATATATCAGCCACAGACGTTTTGGTATTGGCAGTGATGGCCTGATCATGATCTGTAAATCTGACGTTGCGGATTTTAAAATGCGCATGTTTAATGCCGATGCGTCGGAGGGGAAAATGTGCGGTAACGGTACAAGATGTATCGCTAAATATGTTTATGATAAAGGTCTGACGGATAAAACAACTTTTACGCTGGAAACGCTTTCCGGTATCAAAACCATCGATGTATTTTTGGGTGAAGACGGTAAAGTGGCAGAAGCCAGTATCGATATGGGCGAGCCTATTTTTAAATGTGCCGACATCCCCATGATCAGCGATCACTTTATGTTTGTAGATCAGGGACTGGTGCTGGAAGAAGACGTTGTTTATAATGGTACGGCTATTTCTGTAGGCAATCCGCATTTCGTCACCTTTGTAGACGATGTAGATGCTTTGGACCTGGAAAAATTAGGGCCTAAATTTGAAAAACACAAATTATTTCCTGAAAACGTCAATACTGAATTTGTGCAGGTAATCGATAAAAATACCGTTAAATTCCGCGTCTGGGAACGCGGCAGCGGCGAAACCTGGGCCTGCGGCACCGGCGCGACAGCAGTTTGTGTTGCTACTATCATGCTGGGCCATGCCGGTAAAAAAGGTGAAGAATTAACAGTTATCGCCAAAGGCGGCACCCTGAAGCTTACTCATTTGGCCAATAACCATGTTATTTTAAGAGGCCCGGCTGTAACTGTATTTGAAGGCGTCATCGATATTCCCGATGAAGTTATTGATAAATAAAAATATATTTTTAGTTTAATGGGGGACAAAAAATGGCTTTTGTAAATGACAACTATTGTAATTTGAAAGACAGCTACCTGTTTTCGCAAATTGCGCAAAAGGTTAATGCTTATGTAGCCGAACATCCTGAGAAAAAGGTTATTCGTATGGGTATCGGCGACGTTACCCTGCCTTTGGCGCCGGCCGTTATCGACGCGATGCAGAAAGCCGTTGCCGAAATGGGCGTGAAGGAAACTTTCCGTGGCTACGGACCGGAGCAGGGCTATGATTTCCTGCACGAAGCTATCGTAAAATATTATGCCGGCTTCGGCGTAACTTTGGCCAGCGATGAAATCTTTATCAGCGACGGCGCTAAAAGCGACTGCGGCAATATTACCGATATTTTCAGCAATGCGAATACGATCCTGATTCCTGATCCGGTCTACCCTGTATATCTGGATACCAATATCATGTGCGGCCGTAAAATAGTTTATATGGACGGCAAGCCGGAAAACAACTTCCTGCCAATGCCTGACGACAGCGTTAAAGCTGACATCATTTATCTTTGCTCGCCGAATAATCCTACCGGCGCTGTTTATACCAAAGAGCAGCTGGAGACCTGGGTCGCTTATGCATTGAAAAACGACGCGGTCATCCTGTATGATGCCGCTTATGAAGCGTTCGTTGATGATCCTGCTATCCCGCGCAGTATTTTTGTCGTTGAAGACGCCAGAAAATGCGCTATCGAATTATGCTCCCTGTCCAAAACTGCCGGTTTTACTGGTACCCGCTGCGGTTATACTGTAGTGCCGCATGCTTTGGTACGTAAAACTGAAAGCGGTAAAGAGCTGGAACTGAATAAAATGTGGCTGCGCCGTCAGACTACCAAATTCAACGGTGTGCCCTATGTCATCCAACGCGGCGCCGAAGCTGTGTTCAGTGAGCAGGGGCAAAAGGAATGCCGCGCAATGCTGGCCTTCTATAAAGAAAATGCCCGGATCATGGCCGAAGGCCTGCGCAGAAAAGGCATTAAATTCTACGGCGGTACCCATTCTCCCTATATTTGGCTGCAATGCCCGCAGGGTATGTCTTCCTGGGAATTCTTTGATTTCCTGCTTGAAAAACTGGCTGTTGTCGGTACTCCCGGCGCCGGTTTTGGCGCTATGGGCGAAGGCTATTTCCGTCTGTCCGCTTTTGGCAGCCGTGAAAACACTATCGAAGCAATGGAACGCATTGAAAAAGAACTGTAAGCAGAATAATAAAAACGCCTGGTTAAAAACCAGGCGTTTTTTGCTTTTAAAACAGACAGTCAAATTTTAACAGCTTTGATACAAAACATCGGTACCGGGATATAGAAGATATCCTGCTCGGCATAAATGCGGTCGCCGACGCTCTGGTCGACAGAACAGGAACAGCTGCCTAAAGCCTTCAGTATTTCCAAGTCCCAGCGGGGGCGCTCAAAGAGGCTGATTTCCAGCATATGGTAAATATTGTGGCACTCATTTAATAATTCTGCGGAAACATCGACATGGGCATTGAGGGCTGGCAGTTTTTGCCGATGATGGTCCTTGGCGTATTCCGCGTCATAATTCAGCAGGATACCTTTCGGAGCCAGCACACGGAGCCATTCGGCATAAGCTGTTTCGGGATGGGGCAGGTTCCACATCAGATTTCTGGCAATAACGACGTCAAAGCTGCCGTCAGAAAAAGCCGTATGCTCGGCATCGGCAGTCTGAAAAATACAGCTGCAGCCTTCTGCTGCCGCCAGCGCCTCTGCCTGGGCGATCATGGCAGGTGTCAGATCGATACCGGTGACTCGGTGACCTTCATTAGCCAGCAGAACGGAGAAAAAACCGGCGCCGCAGCCAACGTCAAGGATACGCAGCTGTTTTGCGGGGGGCAAATGCTGCACGATCTCACGCTGCCACTGGCTGTATTTTTCACTGTGCAGCTCCTGACGGCGCAGTGCGGCAAAAGCGTCGGCCCTTTTCGTCCAGTAATTTTCAATATAGTTTTTGGTATCGCCGCTTGAAATAAGCGTTTTTTTAGATAAATCAGACATGATCTGCTCCTATTTTATCGCTGCAATCATAAACATGGGCGTTGAAGCGTAATTTATTTTTTCTACCGTCGACCAGACGCGCTGCCAGACAGAAACGTCAGTAGTAATGGAACGCATCCGCAGCTTTTCCAAAGTGCGGATATCCCAATGCGGCCGTTGGATACCTGTCAGAGGTACCTGCAGGGCGATCGCCTCCATCGCGTCGATATCAGTACTCAGATAATGGTCTTCAAGATCGTTTTGCTGTACGTTGCGTCGATCTTGTTCGTATTGCTGTTTTAAGTCAGCGTCATACAGATAATTATACCAGTTGGCGTCAAAATTCAGAAGCAGCCCTCCGGGTTTCAATACATGACGCCAGTTGCCATAAGTTTGCTCCGGGTCTTCCAGGACCCAGGTAAGATTGCGTGAAAGTACAACGTCAAAAGATTCTGCGGCAAAAGCCGGCTTCTGCGCGTCCATCAGGCGAAAATCAATAGCTTCCTTCCAAGACCCGGCATTACGTTGGGCTTCAGTCAGCATTGCCGGGGCAGCGTCGATAGCCGTTACCTTGTAACCGGCCTCCGCCAGGATAACAGCAAAGAAACCGGGCCCGGTGCCGGCGTCTAAAACAGATATTTCCTGCGGCTTCCGGTGAGGATAAACCGCCTGGATCTGTCTGCTGATTTCCCGGAGCCAGTTGCTGCGCTGACAGCCTGCCAGTTCTTCCTGATTGACCTGCGAGTAACCGGGAGCCCGCTCCGTCCAGTATTTTTTATTGACTTCAAATAATGCAGATGTCATAGCCTTCACCTATATTTTCGTAAGATTGTATGCCGCCGCTACCAGCTCGCGGGTATAATGCTGCTGCGGGCGGGTGATGATATCCAGGGCAGACCCGCTTTCAATGATCGTGCCGGACTGCATGATCATGATCCGCCCGCAGATTTCCTGCACAAGAGTGATGTCGTGACTGATAAACAGCAGGCTCATTTCAGTTTCAGCCTGCAGCTCAAGCAGCAGCTGAATGATCTCAGCCTGGGTCTGTACGTCCAAAGCGCTGGTTATTTCATCGCAGACCAGCAGCCTCGGTTTGATACTGATCGCTCTGGCGATAGCGGCACGCTGACATTCGCCGCCGCTCAGCTGGTGCGGAAATTTTTCGGCATGCTGCGGTGTCAGGCCTGCTGCCAGCAGTAAAGCGATCGATCTTTCCCGGGCCGCAGCCTTGCTCCAGCCGTAATTCAGCATTGGCAGCATGATCGAGCTGCCGATACTTTTGCGGGGGTGAAAAGCCGCAGCGGCATTTTGAAAAACCAGCTGGACCTGACGGTAATAATTTTTTCGCTGTGCGGCGTCGGCAAAATCCAGCGTCTGACCGTTGAAGCTGACCGTACCGCTGTCGGCCGGCGTCAGTCCCATAAGCAGACGTGCCAGGGTGCTTTTGCCGCAGCCGCTTGCCCCAGCCAGCCCCAGACATTCGCCGGGGGCAACACTAAAGCTGACATTGCAGACAGCAGGCAGCGCGTTATGTTCACTGAAGAAAGTTTTACTGAGGCTGGCTGCCTCTAACAGGGCGCTCATAAAAGAAATTCCTTTCTGAAATGCGGTATGGCCTCGATCAGCTTACGGGTATAGTCATGCTGCGGCCGGTTGAGTATTGTTTGCGCCGGACCGCTTTCGATGATTTCGCCCTGCCGCAGTACGGCGATCGTATCAGCTATCTGAGCCAAAGCGCTGATGTTATGTGAAACAACGATCAACGCAGTATGGTGATCTGTTTTTAGCTGCAGCAGGTGCCGTAATATTTTCTGCTGCGTCAGCAAATCAAGTCCAGAGGTCGGTTCGTCTGCCAGTAACAGCTCCGGCTTCAGCAAAAGTGCCATAGCGATACAGACCCGCTGGTTCATGCCGCCCGAAAGCTGAAACGGATAGCTGTTTAAAATGGCCTGAGGCTTAGAAAAATCGAGCCCGGCAAGCACCTGCGCGGCAGACTGCAGGCTGGCGGCCGTATCGAACTGTCCTTGTGCCTGCAGCATAGTGCAGATTTGCGAGCCGATCGTCTGTAGGGGATATAAAGATGCTGTAGGGTCCTGAAAAATCATGGACAGCTTCCTGCCGAGCAGACCGCTGCTGTTCAGACGGCCGCCGCTGAGCAGGCTGTGCCCCTGCCAGAGGATCTCGCCGCTGGTAATGACAGCGTTAGCAGGTAAAAGGCCGGTCAGCGTTTTTAACAGAGTACTTTTGCCGCCGCCGCTGCTGCCGACGATGCCCAGGATCTCTCCCGGGCAGACTGTAAGCTGCACGTCTTTTAAAATTTCTTTAGCCCCGTAGGCAAGGCTCAGATTATTGATTTGCAGTAATGGCTGCTGTTTGTTCATAGTTAAACCCTTTAGACCTCAAGGTCGGAGGTGATTTCGTAATAATCGGAAGGATGGGCCGTAAAGCCCTTGATATTGCTTTTCATCACAAAAGACATTTTCAGATGCGAAGCATAGATAAATGCGTTATCATCTAAAAGCTGCTGGCTGATCTGAACTGCCAGCCTGCTGCGTGCTGCCGGGTCAAATTCGCCGCGCAGCTGCCGGGCCAGTTCTTCGACCCGCTCATTATGATAGTGCCCGGAATTATAGGAAGAGCTGTCCAGCACATGGGTCGTAAAATAATACTGCGGATCGCCCGTAGGCGCAGCCACAAAAGCCTTGGCATAAATATCCCAATCGCCGCGTTTCAGAAAATCGTTATAATTGTCTGTCGCGTTGACTTCGGCTCTGATACCGACCTTCTTTAGAAAAGCCTGGGCCGCTTCGGCCAGCAAAGGCAGCTCCTGCCGGGAAGTATAGGTGAGCCAGCGGACGGTAAGGTCCTGGCCGTTTTTATCAACGTAGCCGTTGCCGTCAGTGTCGGTCCAGCCGGCTTCCCGCAGCAGTTTTTTTGCCTGTTCGGCGTTATAAGCGTCCGTATGCACGGCATCGCCGCCGCAGGGCATATTGGCAGGGAAGGGACCGACAGCCGGCGTACCGTTGCCGCTTAACAGCACGCTGGTAAATTTCTCCTTGTCGATAGCCATAGCTATCGCCTTTCTAACGGCAGGGTCCTGTAATACCGGCGTCGTAAAATTCAGGCAGGCCTGAAAAACTCTGGAAGTATCAGCGGAAGCGACCTTAAATTTTTCGTTGCCGGTAAATAAAGGCAGACTGGCATAGGGCAGGCCCTGTGTAGCGTCGATCTCGCCGTTCTGCAGCGCCATCGTCAAAGTATCGCCGTCGGTAATACTGCGGACGATAACCTTGTCGGTTTTCACCCTGCCGCCCCAGTACGCCGGATTTTTAGTCAAAACTATCTCCGTAGGCGTCAGGCTTTGGACGATATACGGGCCGGTGCCCGAGATTTTGACATCGTCGGCAGTGCCACGCTGCATATCGATGATGCAGCCGTAAGGATCGCATAAATAATTGATCAGCGCCGGCACTTTTTCCTGAGACTTTATCGTAACGGTTTGTCCGTCAGCAGTGATTGAAGCCAGTTTTAAGTCGTCGGCAGCTCGTTTATGGCGCTTTACCAGATCCTCAAGGCAGGCTTTCACGGCGGCTCCGGTAAGTCTGGCGCCGCTGCTGAAATTTACGTCGTCGCGTAAAGTGATTTTAACAGTATGATCATCAAGAAATTCGTAGCCTGTTGCCAGCCAGGGCTGCGGCTGCATTGCTTCATTAAAGCGGAACAGCGTTTCGCCGACGCCGTAGCGCAGTGTTGACCAGCCCTTATAGGATTCGTGCGGGTCCATACCGGCGTTCTCCATAGCCACACCGTAAGCTGTGGTGCCGTAACGAAAGACAGATTCTCCCGCCTTGTCAGGAGCTGCGGAAGGGCCGCAGCCGTTGAGCAGTAAAGCGGTAAGCAGCAGACCGCTGCCCAGTAAAGAAAGTTTCATCATAATAGCAATACCCCTCGCATAAAATTATTTAGGATTGAATTTAGGGTCAAGCTGATCACGTAAGCTGTCACCTAAAAGATTGAACAGACTGACCGTCACAAAAATCGCCGCGCCGGGTGCCAGGATCACCCACGGCGCCGTCTGCAGCATACTGCGGCTACTGCTCATCATCGAACCCCACTCGGCTGCCGGCGGCTGGGCCCCCAGACCCAGAAAAGACAGGCCGGCAAGTTCCATCAGCATCGTGCCAAGATCAAGCGCCGACATTACCAGCAGCGGACTTAAAATAGAAGGGAGTAGATGCCGGAAAATTATTTCCGTGTCACTGCAGCCGCTCAAACGTGCCGCCGCGATATACGGCTGCTGCCGGACAGTCAGCGCCTGACTGCGGGCCAGACGGGCGTATTTGGGCCACGAGATGACGGCCAGCGCCAGAACGGCGTTAGTCATACCGCCGCCCAGGATACTGGCGACCGCAATGGCAAAAACAAGACCGGGAAACGCTAAAAAAATATCGGACAGCCGCATGATAAAATTATCCAGCTTCCCGCCATAGTAACCGCTCCAGAGCCCGGCGGCAGTACCGGTAGTAAAAATGATCCCCACCAAAGACAGCGCAGAAAAAATGGAGCTTTGCCCGCCGACCAGCACACGCGAAAAAACGCAGCGCCCGTAACGGTCAGTACCAAAGGGATATTCGGCGTTGGGAGCCTGCAAAGCCAGGTCAAGGTTCTGCAGATAAGGATCGTGCGGCACCCAGTAAGGCGCGCTGAGCGTGACCAGAAACAGCAGCACCGTCAGCAGAAGCAGCAGGCAAGTCTTATGCAGACCGTGCGGCAGTATATTTTTGGGCATCACCATCCACCGCCTTTAGTAAATTGCCGTGCCTGCGGCTCCAGCTGATGCAGCAGCAGATCGGTGCCAAGATTGATACAGGTAAAAATGAGCGCGGTCCAGACCACGTAAGCCTGCACGACCGGGTAATCGCGCATCAAAATAGCGTCCATTGCCATTTTGCCGATCCCGTCGATCATAAAAATCATTTCAATGATCGCAGTGCCGCCTAACAGCGAGCCTGCCGACAGTGATAATAAAGTAATGAGCGTACTGCCCAGCGAACGCAGGATGAACCTGCGGAAAACCGTTGCTTTGGGAATGCCGCGCACAAGAGCGCCGGCAACATAATCCCTGTTGATCTCCTCCAGGATATTACTGCGGATATGCCGGATATACTTGGCCGACATGGGAATAGCCAGCGCCAGCGCCGGCAGCAGCAGACCGCCGAACCCTGCGCCGCCGAGGACGGGAAAAAAGTTAAGCTTTAAAGCAAAGCAGTAAAGCAGCAGCAATGCGATAAAAAATCCCGGCAGTGAATTGCCCAAAAAAGCGCAGCAGCGGATCAGGTGATCGCAGCTGCGGTTATGCTTCAGCGCCGCCGCAATACCCAGCGGCACAGAAATGCAGGCGGTAAGCAGCAGGGCCAGCGCCGTCAAATAAAGCGTAGGCGGCAGCTTGGCCGTAAAAAGCGCCGTTACAGGCGTGCCCGAAATATACGACCGTCCCATATCGCCGCCGCAGACAGCCAGCAGCCAGTCCAGATACCGTACCAGCAGCGGCCGGTCAAGCCCCAGCTCGGCACGGGCCGCTGCTTTGACCGTTTCCGATACCGCCCCGGAGGCTTTATACATCATATCGACCGTATCGTCAGCCGGCAGCTGCATCAGCACGAACGTAAAAAAAGTGATGCCCAGCAGTACCGGCAGCAAAAGCAGAAAACGGTGTTTGATATAAGCATTCATCGCGTCAGGCGTCCTTTCAGAAAATAAAAACAGCTATGCAAAGTAAACCGCCCTTTCAGGAGCAGCTTAAGCCTTCATAGCTGTATCAATAATACTGTTGTTCAATAAGAATGATGGCAGCTTCAACTGCCGGCGGCTGCTTCAGCAGCCTGATATTATTTTATCATATTTTAATACTTTAAGTTAACTCCAAGTCAAGCATTCGCAGAAAAAATTTACAAAAAAGTTTTTTCTTTGTGAGATTTTTGTAGAATCACAAAACTTTCCTTGAAGCTGTACCTGGGTAGATGTATAATAGTAAAGAATCAAATTGACCCTAATATTCAAAGAGAGCCGGAGGTAATTATTAATGAAAAAAATTCTTTTAATGCTGACAATGGTCTTAGTGCTTGGTTTCAGTGCTATCTGCAGTGCCAGCAACGGTAAAGTGCTTGACGCTGAAGAAGCCATGGTCAACAAGTTTTTGGCAGCTTCCAATTATTCTGCCGTAACTTCCATGATGACTGACGGTATGAAAAAAGACTTTACAGAAGAAGTTTTTAAAAATTTCAAAGAGCAGATGGATAAAAACTTTGGCGCTGTCAGTGAAAAACGTTTAGTAGTGATAGAAAAAGGCGCCGATGCTGATATTTTAAGATACAGCATGAAATTTGCCAAACAGCCCGAAGCAATGATGAGCTTCCTGTTTGCAGTCAAAAACGAAAAACCTTTATTAGGTGATTTCGGTATTGCTCTGCCGCAAAAAGAAGAAAATAAAGAAGCCGCTAAATAAAACGGCGTAAAAAAAGGACTGCCAAATGGGCGGCACTCATAAAACAGCATAAGATTGTTTTCAGGAAACGGCGTAGCTTCGGCTATGCCGTTTCTCCGTTTTACAGGCTATTCAGCAAAGACGCAGGGAGTATTCCCACAAGGTCATAGGAAATGTCAATCTGCTGTTCCCGATAACCCTTTGACTTATCCGGCGCGTGAACATATACCGCCTTTACCATGTCGTTGAGTATAGCGGGCGTTAGTTCGTCCAAGTCGAGATACTTCCGCACCTTGCCGATAAACCTGTCAATGTTTTCTGCCTGTTCTTCCTGCTGGTTAATTTCTTCATTCAATCGCAACAGCTTTTCCCGCAGTTCTTTCTGCTCTTGCTCGTAATCGTCAGAAAGCATTTGAAATCTGCTGTCAGAGAGTTTCCCGTTGGCGTTATCCTCGTAAATACGCTTGAACAATCGGTCAAGTTCTTCTATCCGCCGTTCCGCCTGCGTCAGTTGCCGCCGTTTCGCCGCAAGTTCTCTTTTTGCTTCTGTTTTCTGCTTTGCGCCCATAGCTTTACGGAATTGTTCTTCGTGGTTAGCAACACAGGCAATCGTCATTCTCATGTGTGCGAGTACGCCCTGTTCCAAGACAACGGCGCGGATAAAATGCGTCGTGCAAACTTCTTTCCCTTTCAGCCTTGAAGTCGAACAGACAAAGTGGTCTTGTCTTGCTTCAAAGTTCCTGTTTGTGCAATAATACAGCTTTTCTCCGCAGTCGGCGCAACGCGCAATGCTGGAAAACATATTGGTTTTTCCTGTCCTCGTCGGACGGCGTTTATTCTTCCGTAATTCCTGCACTCGTTGCCATGTGTCAGCGTCAATTATCGCTTCATGGGTATTCTCGAACACAAGCCATTTTTCCTCTGGATTGTAGCAAGTCTTTTTGCTCTTGTAGGACTGTTTGTAGGTCTTGAAGTTTACCGTATGCCCTTGATATTCTTGACGCTCTAAAATATCTGAAATTGTTTCAGACTTCCAGCGATAAGGATTATCCGGCGGTGCGTTCCTCGTCGCCCTGCCTGTCTGCTGAAAATGGATTGTCGGCGTTATGACTTCCCCTTTCAGAATACGGGCGATCTGCGACGGCCCGTATCCTTCCAGGCAAAGGGCGAATATCCGCTTGACGACTTCGGCGGTTTCTCCGTCCACAATCCACCGCTTTTTGTTGTCAGGGTCTTTCATGTAGCCATAGGGTGGGTTCGTGCAGAGGGGTTCCCCCGCTTCGCCTTTGGACTTCATCACAGCGCGGATTTTCTTGCTTGTGTCTTTCGCATACCACTCGTTGATGATATTGAGAAATGGGGTAAAATCGCTGTCCTGTTGGTTTGCGCTGTCAATGCCGTTGTTGATTGCGATAAACCGCACGCCTTTTTCCACGAACAGGACTTCGGTATAAAATCCCACTTTCAGATAATCACGCCCAAGCCGCGACATATCTTCTTGTGTCAAGTAGGGACTAAAAAAATTTTGAGAATTTACAAGCCGTTCATAGGTGGACAACCACCCGTGAACGGCTTGCGTTTTCTCTACGCTCTTGTGCCGTTCTTTGTGCGACGCTTCTTATACGCCGCCGCAAATGCCTCCAACATCGGAGTGACCGGAAGCTCGTTGTCAGGCTTGGACAGATACTCGAACCGGATGCCGTTCTCCCGGAACTTTCGCTCAAACCTCATGAAAGAGGAAGTGTCCCGGCTGATTCGCGAGGTGTCGCGGGTGAGGATCGTACCGATGTCCTGACGCTTGGCTTCGTTCAGCAGGAAGTTCATGATACCTTCCGTATGGACGCCGGAGATGCCGTCTGCCGCCACAGCAGCAGCCACCTCATAGCCTTTGTCCTTCGCATAGCGTTCCAGCTCTTCCCGCTGGTCTGCTGCCGCAAGCTGATCCGCACAGGCAACGCGGATATAAAGAAATACTTTCATTTGGCTTCTCCTTCTGATGTAGTGAGGAAGTCCTTGAACTTCCAGACGATTTCTATGTTGTCAAGATCGTAAATGTAGACCGCAGAAATGAATGCGTGGGTCAGCTCATAGGTCAGAGCTTTGCAGTCGGCGTACTGTTCGCAGACCGCATCCAGCTTTTCATCTGAACAGGCGGTCTCGGAGTCAAGCTCCTTCATCCGCTCGTGACTGCGCTGGATTGCTCCATCGTTTTCAGCAATCTTCACATCCGCTGCCGCCTTCTGCTGAATGTACGCCTCCTTCGTGATGCTTCCGGCTGCATACTTCTCGTAGAGCCTCAGCTTGGACGCCTTGTGCTGCTCGTTCTGCTTTTGCAGAGTGCGGATTTTATCAGCACATTCCTTGATGGCAGATTTCCGCAGATCACCGACTTCGCGGTTCTGTATTGCTTCCTTCTGTGCCAAAGCAAGAAACTGAGTAAGGGCATGGAAGACAACCTTCTCAATATCCATTTCCGGAAAGCTCCTGCCAACCGGACAGTCTGTGTTTCCGTTGTTGACCGAGTGAATGCACTGGAAGTATCGAATGCCAGCCTTGTTCTTTCGGCGTGTCATAGCACGTTTACAGTTACCGCAGCGGACGAGTCCCTTGAGCGGATAGTCATGCTGCTTGCGCGTGGGATTCCGTCCTCCGCCTCGAATGACCTTCTGAGCAAGCTCAAAGTCTTCCTTGCTGATAATAGCTTCATGCGTTCCTTCTACGATAATCGGCTCATTGACAACACGCTTTTTTGAGCCGACACCGCAGGACTTCATTTTGCGGCTGACCAGTGTTCCGGTGTAAACAAGGTTTTTGAGGATGTTATAGACCATCACGGTTTCCCAACTGATTTTCTCGCTCATGTTACTGAACTTCTTCTTGTCGGGATGCTTGCTCTTGAAGTATTGCCCCGGCGTCGGGATGCCTTCATCATTCAGGCTGCGGGCGATCTGAGAGGTGTTGCTGCCTTCCAGCGCCTCGCGGAAAATACGACGGATCACATCAGCCGCCTCCGGGTCTACGGCAAGTTTGTTCCGAATGGTGGGATGCAGGACGTAGCCGTATGGGGCGTAGCCACCGACATACTTGCCCTGCTTCATCATCTGGATTTTTGCCGATGTGGTCTTTACGGAAAGGTCTTTGCTGTATGCGGCGTAGATGATGCTGCGCATAACCACTTCCAGACCGCCCGTTGTGCCTTTGTAATCGTCGCTGTCATAGCCGTCGTTGATGGAAATAAAGCGGACGCCCATGAATGGAAAAGTGCATTCCAGATAGTTTCCCGTTTCAATGTAGTCACGAGAAAAGCGGGAAAAGTCTTTGACGCAGATCAGATCGATTTCGCCGCGCTTGACCTTCTCCATCATCTGCGTGAACTGAGGACGGTGAAAGTTCGTGCCGGTATAACCGTCATCCGCAAACTCAGACCGCTGACAGTGAGACAACTCCGGATGATTGTCGAGAAAGCGATTGATGAGCATACGCTGGTTGCCGATGCTGTCACTTTCCGCCTTGCTGCCATAGCCGGTATCTTCATCAGCCATTGAGAGGCGGATGTAGATGCCGATGTTGTATTCCTTGCTCATTTACATTGCCTCCTGTACTTCCTTGATACTCTGAACGGTCAGAGCGTAAATATCGCCGTATTTCATGACCAGCTCGATTGAGCCGTCCTCATGGACTTTCACAAGCTCTACGGACTCGTCAACCAACTCCTGAGAGAGCATCGTTGCACCGCTGACGGATTTCATCAGCGTGAGCCACTTGTTGTCCTCGGACATTGCCTCGGCAAACTTTACCTTCCGCTGAACCGCTTCATCCAACCGCCGTGAAAGATCGACATACTGCTCATCGTAGGCTTTCTTGGCAAAGGCGTATTCCTCTTCATCGAGAATGCCTTCCGTGAAGTCCTCATAGAGCCGAGTACGCTTCTTGGAGATGCCGCTGAGTTTCAGATTCAGGCTTGTGATGAGCGCATTCTGCTGATCGCGGATGCTGCGTTCGCCTTCACTGTTTCTCAGTTTGGCAAGCAGCTTGTCGTAATTGAGAGCCGCCTTGACTTGAAGCTGGATCGCCGCAAGCACATCGGCTTCGAGTTTGTCCTGCCGCGTATAGTGTGGCGTACAGAGATTGCCGCGCTTGACGGATGAACTGCACTCATAGAAGGCGTACCATGCGCCGTCCTTGCGCTTGTCAACGCGCTTGCGATGGAAGTAGAGCTTTTTGCCGCAGTCTGCGCAGACGATTTTGTCTTCAAAGAGATTGATCAGCGTAGCGCGGATTTCTTCCGTGCGCTCCATCTTCTCAACCCTTGTCCTTGCAGCAGCGTTCCGCATTTCTCGTACCTTCTGGAAGTCCTCACGGGAGATAATCGCCTCGTGAGTATTGGGAAAAACAATCCATTCCTCGCGGTCGATATGCTGATTCTTGACGCCCTTGTAGATGGCGTTCAGCGTCCGTCCGAGAACGGTATCTCCGACGTAATGGGGATTATCCAGAATGGTAGTCAGTGAAGATTTGTTCCAAATCTTCTTTGCCGTAGCATTGCCTGTGCGGACGCCGACCTGATACTTCTGAAACTCCGGATTGGGCGCGTTCATTGCATCAAGCCGGTCTGCAATCGCAGGAAGAGACAGCCCTTCAATCTTCCATTGGAAAATCTTCCGGACAATCGGTGCGGTTTCCTCATCGAAGACCATATTGCTGTGTTCTTCATCCCAGCGATAACCATACGGGAGATTGCGCTTCTTGAACTCTCCACTTTCCATCTGTGCCTTGAGCGCAGTAGAAACCTTGCGGGAGATGTCCTTCGAGTAGAGGGTGTTGATCATGTTTTGTAGAGGGATGATGAGACTTTCGCCGGAGCCGTCCGCATCAAAGTTATCGTAGTTTTCCTTGATGGCGATAAACCGAAGCCCGATCTGCGGAAAGACCCGTTCCAGATAGGTTCCTGCCTCGATGTAGTCACGCCCGAACCGGCTGAGATCACGAACCACAAGGCACTTGATCCTGCCGGTGCGGATGTCGTTCATCAGACGGTTGAACTCCGGTCTATCAAAAACCGTACCCGTTCGTCCGTTGTCCACATAGGTATCTATCAGATTCAGGTAGGGACGCTCTGCAATGTAGGACTTGCAAATCTCAATCTGATTTGCGATGACATCCACCTTTTCGGACTTGCCGCTGTTTTCAACGGAAAGACGGGCATAGATGGCTGTTGAGAAGACCTCGGAAGAAACAGGTTCGATAACCGGCTCTTCGACTGCAATTTGTTTTCTGCTTTTTCTTGCCATTTGCTCATCCCTCCTTTATACGGCAATATCCAGTTCATCGGCATAGCCGAGAACGTATTCAAGCGTCTGCTGGTATTCGTCCCTGTATTTGAAGACGATTTCGATTGCATGGTTTTCGTGAATCAGAATGCGGTCAACAAGGGACATCAGCACACGGCGGTTCAGTTCTTCGACGTTTTCATACTGCTTGAAAAGCGTTACCCAGTTCCGTTCGGTCGTGCCGGTTGTCACCGTCTGCTTCATTTCTTTTTTGACCCGCAGAAGTGCCTCCTGTTTGTCCTCAATGATTTTGGTGTAGCTGCTGCGGAACTCGAAGTATTCCGATTTATCAATGACGCCGCCGATGAAGTTCTCGTA
>OJQG01000536.1_pt1 | contig 20374 bp, 20 predicted proteins | sample 1598701 | NCBI WGS metagenome assembly OJQG01 (sample SAMN03922504, study PRJEB24848) | human gut metagenome | isolation source: stool sample | host: Homo sapiens | place: Germany | collected 2011-11 | reverse complement strand
CGCCCGCCCTATCCGATATCAAAGGCAAGTATCGGATAGGAAAGGCAAAATTTTTTACACTTCTATTACTTCTTTATCACACATAAGCAAATGGGGACGGCTTCTCTCCGCTTACACTGGCGGGTGTCACCCATGCCGACAAGAAGGAGGCGGGCGCGGCGCTGCTGACCATGTGCCAGACGATGCTCTCCCCGGAGGCGACACAGATCGGCAGCTATCGCGGCCTGACGCTGGAGCTGGCGTTCGATACCTTTGCGCGGGAATACCGCCTGACCATGATCGGGCAGCTCCGCCACACGGTCACGCTGGGAACCGATGTGTTTGGCAATTTGCAGCGCATGGACAATGCGCTGGAGGGACTGCCCATCAAGGAGCAAACCTGCCGCGAGCAGCTTTCCAATCTGCAAACGCAGTTGGAAACCGCAAAGGCAGAGGTACAAAAGCCGTTTCCCCGCGAAGAGGAACTTACGACCAAAACGGCACGGCTGGAGGAACTGAATACCCTGCTGAATTTAGACCACAAGGAGCCGGAGATCGTAGACGCCGAGCCGGACGAGGATCAAAGGCCACCGGAGCGCCGCAGACCGCAGCTGGAGCGGTAAAACCAATAGAAAACGGAGGAAATTATGGGTTATCAGGAAAGTTGGTTCTATATCGAGCCGCAGCATAAATTCAAGAAATTGATCCAGGCATACGAAAAGGCGGAGCAGTCCGGCTACTATGAGGTGGCCGGTGCGGAACCACATTCCGTTATTGTTTTGAAGCAGCCATTTGGCGATATTCCCGCAGGAAAGAAGCTGCTTTGGGTATGCGGTGACCGCGGCTTTCACTGTGCCGCTGGCGTATTTGGCGGCGAGCTGAAATGCTCTGGCAGGCTTCGCGTGATCCCGGTGGAGGCGGTGCTGAACGGCACCGACGATCCCCGCATGGAGGGGCTGGACTTTGACAGTCCGGCCCCCAGCGAAAACGCCTACATGAAGCGATACAGCGTCGCCAATTACGCCCACCGGATGCGGGCGGGGCTGGCGAGATGAAGGGAGGTTTACCATGACAAAGGAACAGTTGGAAAATAAACTCTATGAGCGTATGTCCGCGGAAAACGAGACGTTTCTGACCGATCTGAAAGCAAAGCCTGTGGATGAGATCATTTCTCATGCCTATGAAATTGCCTGCCGTGACAACCTGCTGATACTTTTTGAGGATGAAACAAGCCTCTCCGAGCGGCAGCTTACGGTGCTGAACGAGTTTGAGCATCCCCTGTCACAGCTTTATACAGACTGGCTCTCCCGCGATACGGATGAGATGGATGCCTTTCGAGACAGCATTGCGTGCTGTGCGGATGATATTCTGCGGAAAAGAGTCGAAGAAAAATATCGAGATCCCGCGCAGCCCATATACCCTAACACCCGTTCGGAAGCCATGGCTCGCGGAGAGGTCTTTGAGTGGATGGCCAGCCGGGATCGGACGCTGACCTGTGCGGGAACCTTTGAGAAGGACGCGACCAACGCCTACAACGATGGAAAGCTGTCTGCTTTTTTGAAGGAGTGGACAAACACCTACGGCAAGGATCGCTGTATGTTCGTGCTGGCCTGCACCATGCGGCAGCGCACGGGAGATGAGCGATTCTACCCACCGGCGCGTCAGGCCGCAGGCCGCTTTGCGGCGCTCCAGAAGCAGATGGGCGGGCATACGGACATTTACGCTGTGGACAATCACTCCTGCGTGATCAATGCGGCAATGGAAGAACTGGCTAAGCCGGAGCGCAGTGTGGAGCAAAAGACAGTGAAAAAGAACACGCCGGAGCGGTAATCGCGCTTATGAATATTCCGTAGGACATCTGGGAACGCTGTTGACTGGTACACTCAATGGGTGTATAATGCAGGTGGAAGGAGGATGAACATGAACATTCGTGAAATGAGAGCACAGCTTGGAGATACCCAAAGCGAATTTTCCGCGAGGTATCATATCCCCTTTCGCACTGTGCAAAATTGGGAGACAGGGATGCGTAAGCCTCCCGAATATGTCTCTGATCTGTTGGAGCAGCGTATCAAGGAGGACCTGACCAACCGTAAGACCTTGTCCCTACCGAAGTATGACCCTCAAAAGAAGGATCTTCCGTCTCGGAGCAGCTATGTGGGCGCGCTCTCCTGGCTGCAAGCTGTCCGTGACTGCATTGGAGAACCCGTTGTCTTTGCGTTAGACAATGCGCTTATGTGTCAAGGAAACTTCGGAGGCCGCAGCGATGAATATATCGTGTGGGTCTATGGGGATGACTCCGTTATGAAGTTTAATGGCGTGGTCGTGCTTGGAAACCGTATCGGCGCACAAAATATCAAGAATCGGAATGGATTGTTATATACGGATTTTAACAGAACGGTATATGATGCCCTTGCAAATGAAAATATTTTAGATATGCAGGGCATTACCGAAGCTGTCAGCAGATACTTCTATTCCAACGGAGACAGCTTTGACGGACTCTTTGTCGCGCCGGAATATCAGGATCGGTTTGAGCGTTTGGCCAGCGATGCAATCGAATATTACGAAAACTGAGGTGCTTGCTTTGAATGTAACAGCGGAAGAAAGAATTATGTACTCAGTCATGAAAGCTGTGTACGATAGCGGCATCCCTATCAGCTTTAAGGGCTCCATGGTGTTGAAAGCCTGCTTATTTGAGGCCGGTTTTTTAGATGAGACCCGTCATACAGTAGATATTGATGCGAATTGGAACACAGACACACCTCCCACCGCAGAGCAAATGGTGGAATCCTTACAGCGAGCAATCAATAGAGGCGGTATGGACTATGAAGTTCGCCTTTATCGAATGTATGGCGAAAAGCGATCCGCTGGCTTTGAATTAGTAGACCGCAACACCGATGAAATCCTGTTCACAATGGATGTGGATGTAAACAGACCGATTACACCGACGCAAATCTATGAGGTTGACGGGATCTGTTTTCGCGGCGTTTCACCGTTGCAGATGATAGCCGATAAGGTCGCGGTTGTATCAACAGATAAGGTGTTCCGAAGAATCAAGGATGTGGTGGATCTCTATTATATTTCAAAAGTATTTGAATTTGATGTTCAGAAGATCTACAGCACCTTAAAATGCAGCGAAAGGACCATGGGAGATTTTCAAGGATTCCTGCAAAGGAAAGAAGATTTGCGGCATTCTTACGATAAGTTTCGTTTTGCAGGCGGCGTCAACAAGCCGCTATTCGATGCAGTCTATCGTGAGGTAAAGATCTACCTTAAGGATGTCCTTCCTAAAGAGGCGTCTAAGGAGGATGCGGATGGGAGCCAGCAATAAAGCCTGCCCAAACTGCGGCAGGAAAATGAAGCAGCAGTTTCCGGGCCTGCAACATTGCAGGTGTGGGATGAGCTGGAAAAGGGACATCGGCTATTTTGAACGGACGCCCAATATGGTTTTCGCGCTGGAGCGCCGAACCGTCGGCAAAAAAGTCAAGCAGTTTCCCGTCATTCGCACCGGCTCTGCTCCGAAGTAACTGAATAATTTTATGGAAAGCGCAAGCAAAATGCTTGTGCTTTTCTCATGCCCCAAGGAGGTGAGCATCACGCCCTACCTATCGAAAGATCAAATCGCTGCCGCTCGCGAGATGGACCTGCTGACCTACCTGCGGCGATTTGAACCGCAAGAGTTGGTGCATATCGGCGGAGACACCTATGCCACCCGCACACATGATTCGCTAAAAATCTCCAATGGAAAATGGTGCTGGTGGTCACGGAATATCGGTGGCACAACTGCGCTGGACTATCTGACCTGCGTGGAGGGGCTTTCCTTTTTGGACGCCGTGCAGCGTATTCTCGGAGAACCGCTCCATGTGCCGCCCAAATCAGAGCCAATCGCACCGCTCCCGAAAACTGAATTTACCCTCCCACCCAAACACGCCGACAACCGGCGTGTTTTTTCATATCTGCGGAGCCGGGGCGTTGACGCGGAGATCATCAACCACTGCATCAAGCACGGGCAGCTTTACGAGGATGCCGAGCGTCACAACTGCGTATTCGTGGGCTATGAAAATGGAAAGCCCGCTTATGGCGCGCTGCGCGGGACGCTCTCAGAAACCACCTTCGCCGGTGAAGTCCCCGGCAGCGATAAACGTTTTTCCTTTGCCGTTCCCCTTTGCGCCGGTGGCAAAACCCTCTGCGTGTTTGAATCCGCCATTGACGCCCTTTCGTACCTGACGCTGCTGAAGCTGCGGGGGCAGGGGTGGCGCGCCGCCAATACGCTGTCCCTCTCCGGCATCTATCAGCCGCGGAAGGACGGCACGATTCGATTCCCCACCGCGTTGGAGCAATACCTAAAGGACAACCCTGGCGTGGCGCGGATCGTGCTGTGCCTGGATAACGACGGGCCGGGACGGGCGGCGTCTGCGGCCATTCAAAAGAGACTTTCCGAGTATGAGGTCATCGACAACCCACCCCGCCGCGGAAAGGACTACAACGACCAGCTCCAGCTTGTGAAAGGGATCAGCGGCAGGGTAAGAACCCGTGGCGGGGACGCACGCTGATTTGTTTTTCGGCTGGTCAGAAGGACAGCGCGGCCTGCGGCTGCGTTGTCCTTGCAAGCATAGCATTTTGACATCAAAATGCGCTTGTTAAGGGGTAAACCCCTTAATATCCCCACTCCAATAGGAAAGGAAGCTCTATGAAACGCAACAATGTCAAGCAGATCACCATTCGCCTGACCGCTGATGAATATGCCCATGTCAAGCAGCTTTCCAAGGACAGCGGCTTGAAAATGGAGCCTGCGATCCGGCGGCTTATCATGGGCGTGAACCTGCGTCCCCGCCCGCCTGATGAACTGCCGGAGCTGCTGCGTCAGCTTTCCGGCATCGGCACGAATATCAACCAAATCGCTAAAGTCGCCAATGCCTCCGGCTATGTCCGCAAGGAGGATATTCAAAGCATCATGGAAATGCAGGCGGCATTGTGGAGGGCGGTGAAGCGAGGATAGTGGCATACACAAAAGTATTTGCCATCCGCGCAAGGTTGGACAAGCGTGTGCGTTACATCACAGACGGAGAGAAAACCTCGCTGGCGTCCAGCATCACTTATATCTCTAATCCCGAAAAGACAGAGCAATTCTTTTTCACTTCTGCGTTGAATTGCAGCAGCGTGGACACCGCCCTCTCTGAAATGATGGAAACCAAACAGCAGTTTGGCAAAATGGGCGGTGTCCTCGGCTACCATTTCATCCAATCCTTTCAGCCGGGGGAGGTCACACCAGAGCAGGCACACGCTATTGGGCTGGAATTTGCCAAGCGGTTGTTTGGTAAACGGTATGAGGTCGTTATCAGCACCCATTTGAATAAGCACCACCTGCACAATCATCTGGTGGTCAATTCCGTGTCCTGTGTAGATGGGCAGAAATACCATTCCAGCCCGGAGAGCTACTACAACGATGTGCGCGGTACTTCGGACGAACTGTGCCGGGAGAACGATCTATCCGTCATTGCCCCGCAGGGCAAGGGCAAGCATTACGCTGAGTGGAAGGCGGAGCAGGGCGGCAAGCCCACCGTGCGCGGCGTGATCCGCACCGACATTGACGCCATCATCCACCAAGCCTACACCTACGATACCTTTCTCATGCTGCTGCGAAAGAACGGTTACGAGGTACGCCGCAGCCCCAATCGGAAATACACCACGGTCAAGCCCCCCGGCGCAAAGCGGGCGATCCGCCTGGACAGCCTGGGCGAGGGCTACACCGAAGCGGATATTCTGCTGCGGCTTTCCAAACAACGGCACGGCGGCATAGCCCCGCCGACCGTCACCCAACCTGTCAAGCGTTACCGCATGAAGGGTAAGCTGTCCACCGTCCGAAAAAAGAAGATCACCGGTTTTCACGCACTCTATCTCCGCTACCTCTATCTGCTGCGTGGGGGCAGGCGGAAAAAGCTGCCGCCCAAACTGCCCTTTTCCGTCAAGCGGGAGGTCATTCATTTGGAGCGGTATGAGCAGCAATTCAAATACCTTTTATCAAGCGGAATTACCACCGAAACGGAGCTGGAGCAGCGCATCCGTGTGCTGGAGTGGGACATCCGCTTGCTGGAGGAACAGAGAAAACCACTTTATCAGGAAAGGAGGAACACCAGCGATGAAGAAACACAAGCCAAGTACAGCGCGGAGATCCAACAGCAGACTGCCGCCTTGCGGGAGAAACGCCGGGAAGTGCGGCTGTGCCGCAGGATACAATCGGACATTCCGAGGGTATCCCAGCAGTGCCAACAGGCGCAGGCTGAACGGCAGGAAAATCTAAAGAAGAAGGAGGAACACGAGCATGAGTACCAACGGTGAAACCGCTGACCTGATGGTGCGTGAGGGCATCCAGATCACCGAGAGCGCCCTCAAGCTGGCAGGGCTGGGGGCGAAAAATCTTGCCGCCCTGTTGATTGCCCTTGCCAACGACAATCAGAAGCTCGCCGGTAAAACCAACCTCAAGCGCCTGATCCACGACGGCGAGGAGCTGACGATCTTTTCCGTTAAGCAGGAGGACTTGAAGGGCTTTCAGATGGAAGCCAAACGCTATGGCGTCCTGTTTTACCCCATCGTCAATAAGGTGGAAAAGACCGGGACGGTGGAAATCATGGCGAAGGCCAGGGACGCCAAGCAAATCAACCGCATTTTTGAACGCATGGGCTATCCTGCCCCGGTGAAGGAGGACGCTGCCACAAAAAAAGAGAACGCCCGCGCTCCGTCCGAGAACAGCTTGAAGGAGCGCGGGACTGGTGCGAGAGCGTCTACGGAACCGGCTGCGGAGAAGGCTGACGCCCGCCCCTCTGTCCGCAGCCGCCTGATGGCACTGCAAGCCGCGGCGGAGCGGGACGGCACAGCTCCCACTAAGGACACCGTGCGGGAGGCCATTCAAAAGGCTATGCCTACGCGGGAATAAATTGATTTTAAAAAGGAGAAACGAACATGGCAAAGTTAGACGATTTGATCCAGCAGAAGCAGCAGAGGGACGAGGACTGGAAGGCAAAGAAAACAGCGGAGCGCGAGGAATTGGGACAGCTTTCCGACGATGCGGTCATGCGCGTCACCAGTGAACCCGGCGCATATCTGCATTATCTGGACACGCAGGCCATCAACCCGCGATACAGTGCGTCCAATGTGATGCTGGCGATGGCGCAGAACCCGGACATCACCTACATCAACAGTCTGGAGGTGTGGAACCGGCTGGGGCGCAGCGTTAACCGCGATGAGAACGGCATGAAGATCCGCGTGTCGGACACCTATGTGAAGGACGGAAGAGAGTATCACGGCTATAAGATCGGGCGTGTTTTTGATGTGACGCAGACACACGGCAAGGCCGGTGTTCCGGCGCTGAGCCTGAAAGACAATACACCGGAAATGGACGCCGCCCTGCGCCGACTGCTGGACAGCTCCCCCGTTCCCGTGGTCACCAGCAGCACTATGTACCAGGACGCCGTTTATGATCCTAAGACGCAGAGCATTACGGTATCCAGCCGCCTGATCGACAGCAAGATCTTTGCGGCGCTCTCCCGCGAGATCGTCCACGCCGGCATCCATGACCACGGGCGCTATCCCTACTATACCCGCGAGGACTGCGCCATGGACGCCGAGAGCGTCAGCTATATGCTCTGCCGTAATTTCGGCGTGGAGACCCCGCAGCCCGATGTGAGCCGCGTGGGGCAGGTGTTTGACGGCATGGAGGTGCAGGATCGCCGCGGCGTGGTAGACAGCCTGCAAAAGTATTTTCGTAAGCTGCAAAATGACATTCAGCGTGAGATCTCTCCGCAGGAGCGCAAGCAGCCGGAGCAGAACCGGCCCGTTCGCTGAGGAAGGAGGACGAAGCGTGAAAAAGAAAGTTGCGTTTGCACTCTGCACGGCGCTGATGCTATGCAGCATGAGCGTTGCGGCGCTGGCCGCAGAGCCCATGACAGATGCCGATACGGTATCCACAATGATCTCTGCCGCAGATACGCTACCCGGCATTTCCGCCTATCCCGCCGAGGTCAGAGCCAGCGAGGAAAACGGTGTGTACCGATTAGAAAAGGTCTACTACCTGACTGCAAAGGACGATCCCACCACGATCCCCACCGCTGACTTTGAGCGCGAGGGCCGCACCTATACGCTCCTTGATTTGCTGAAAAATGACCAGACAGAAACGGACACGCGGGAGCATATCGAGGTGGTCACACTGGAGAGCAAGACCAAGGACATGACGGAAATTCTGAAAATGCTGGAGCCAAAGCTGGAGGTCAAGACCGAGGACGGCTATGAGGGTGTCCTGTCCCTTGACCACACCACCATTCAGGTGGAGGCAGCGGGCTATGGGACCAGCAGCCGCACGGTGACGGCGGAGCGCACCTATCCCAACCTGTCCGACGCGGATGTGTCCCTTGTTCCCAAGTCCGTGAACGAAAATGGCCGCACCCTGACGCTTGCCGATGTAAGCTGGCAGGAGGCGGCGGTCGATCCCACGGACGGCTATGACATTCCCATTCGCTATACCGCTGTGGCAAGCTATACCGGCACCGCCACCAGCAAATATGCCATCGGCTACACCGTCACGGCGGACTATAAGGGTGACGTTACCCGCACAAGCTGTGATACAGTGGTCTATACCGCCGTTTTTTCCAGCGTTGGGAATGCAGCAGCGAAAACCGGACGCAGTAGTTTTAACTGGCTGTGGCTGCTGATCCCCGTGGGAGCGGCGGCACTGGGCGGCTGCGGTTACGCTGGTTATAAGGGCTATCGCCACTACATCAATAAGAAAAGAGGGTACGCCGCATGAAAAAATATCTGACCACGCTGATGGCCGCCTGCTGTATGCTGGCGGCTTTTTCCATGCCTGCATCGGCATTGGAGTATCACTTTGACGGCCCGGACGCAGGACTGTTCGGACGCCCCACCTCGGACGATACCATTTATGTCACGATGGATAAGCCTGCAAACACCGACCGCAGCAAAAACGCCGCCTATATCCCGCCTGCCTTCGGCTCTCCCACCTCCTACACCCTGAACGCCGGAGAACTGCTGACGCCAAACCTTGTGAGCGGTTCAGTCACGGGAACGACCAGCGGCACAGGCGGTGTGACCGTCCTGCCGCCCTCTACTTCCGGCAGCACCGGCGGAAACACCGGCTCCTACACGCCAGTGAAGTACACAGCGGTCACGAAAGACCTCTATTACAGCGGCGGCTACCTCGGTACACTGAAAATTCCCACCCTCGGCCTGTCTGTCAAGGTGTATCAGGGGACGGACGCGGACGCGCTCCGCAAGGGCGCAGGACATTTTGCCAGCACCTCCATTTGGGAAGGCAATGTGGCGATTGCGGGCCACAATCGCGGCGTGAATAATCACTTTGGCAAAATTCACACCCTTGACATTGGGGACACCATCAAGCTGACTACCCAGCTTGGCACACGCAGCTATGAAGTGTACTCTGTCAGTAAGATCGGCGTGGACGATACCAGCGTCCTAAACGACAGCACGGAGAACATCATCACCCTTGTCACCTGCGTGATGAATCAGCCGGATTACCGCTGGTGTGTGCAGGCTCGACAGAAGTAGTATTGATGTGAATAATTTCGACAAGAAAAAAGTTATTCACATTGATGTTAAAAACTTTACTTGACGCAAGGGGGGTGATATAATGGCTGACAAAGGTGGTGACAGAATCATGGAGTTAAAAAACAGATCGCAGTACCTTGATAAGCTCATTTCCGTTCAGGATATGGAGGTCATCAAGGTCGTGACCGGAATCCGGCGCTGCGGCAAATCCAGCCTGCTGAAATTGATGATGGCACATCTGCGGGAACAGGGCGTCATGGAGGAACAGATCCTCTCGATGAACTTTGAGTCCATGCAGTTTGCCGATATGGACAGCAAGAGCCTTTATCAGTATGTGATGGAGCGTGCACCCAAGGAAAAGCGGCTTTACCTGTTTTTAGATGAGGTGCAGAAGGTTCGGGACTGGCAGGATGCCGTGAATTCCTTCCGTGTGGATCTGGATTGCGACATTTATGTGACCGGCTCCAACGCCTACCTGCTGTCCTCCGAACTGTCCACGTATCTGTCCGGACGCTATGTGGAGATCAAGATGCTGCCGCTGTCCCTCCGTGAGTTTTTGGACTTCCACGGCTATTTGCTGGAGGAGTACAAAGCCCCCAGCGGCACTTTGAAACAGCGCGCCAAGGGAAAAGACGGTGAGGCGTATGAGCTGCGCGACCTGTTTGAAGCCTACGCACAGTTTGGCGGTATGCCCGCACTGGCCGAGGCGGAGCTGGATCAGGAGCGCGCCAATATGCTGCTGGACGGCATTTATTCTGCTGTGGTCGTGCGGGACATTCTGGAACGCGGCAAACGGAAAGAACAGCGGGCCGTTACCGACGCGCTGCTGCTTCGCAAGATCATTCTGTTTCTGGCTGACAACATCGGCAACAACACCTCGGCTGCGTCCATCGGGCGCACCCTTGTCAGCGAGGGCCTGTTGGACGATGGCAGAAAGACCAAGCCTGCGGTGCAGACCATCTCTGCCTACATTGATGCACTGTTGGAGTCCTATATCTTTTATGAGGTCAAGCGGTTTGACATCAAGGGAAAGGACTACTTGCGGACGTTGGGCAAATACTATATCGTCGATCCCGGCCTCCGCACCTACCTGTTAGGAAACCGGGGCGGCGATGTGGGACACATTCTGGAAAACATCGTTTATTTTGAACTGCTGCGGCGTGGTTATGCGGTGGCTATCGGCAAGGTCGGTGAAAAGGAGATTGACTTCATCGCAACGAAGATGAACGAGAAAAAGTATATCCAAGTCACCGACAACATGAACGCCCCCGAAACCCGCGCACGGGAGCTTGCACCGCTGCAAGCTGTGCAGGACAATTACGAGAAGATCGTGATTGCCATGGACTGCGACCTTATTAGCGACGTGGACGGTATCAAAATCGTAAAGGCGCTGGACTTCCTGCTCAGCGAAGTGTAACTAAAAATCCGCTCTGAAAAATCAGGGCGGATTTTTTGACACACGGCGGTATCCGCGATACCATAAACCCATCAAAGAATTTGGAGGTACACACCATGAAGCGAGGAAGTTTTGCAGCCGGTTTTCTTACCTGCCTGCTGTTGGCTGGCATCACTACCACGGCGTATGCTGCCGGGATCATGGCAGAGCGCAGTCACCATCGCGTTGTCGTAGATGGAAAAGAAGCGCAGATGGAAGCCTATGTCATCAACGGCAACAACTATGTGAAGCTGCGGGACATTGGCAAGGCGGTGGGCTTCGAGGTCTATTGGGACAGCACCAACGGCTGTGTGCAGGTGGAAAGCGGAAAGCCCTACACCGGTACTGCACCTGCCAAGGTCGAATCTGTTAAATCCACCGCCCAGCCAGAAAGCGATACCACTGCATCTACCCTTGACGTTGCCGCCATGAAACAAGACATCATTGACCGCACCAATGCGCTGCGGCGTGAAAAAGGCGTTGCCGCGCTGTGCGTCAACGACAGGCTCATGCAGGCGGCGCAGGTCCGCGCCGATGAGATGGCTGCGCATACCGTCTATTCGCACACAAGACCGAATGGCGGGAAATTCAATACCGTCACGGATTGTCCTTACATGGCCGAAAATATCCATCGCATCGCAGATTGGGTGCTGTCTGACCAGACACTTGCCGAACGGGCCGTGGCAGATTGGAGCGCTTCGGCAACCCACAACAAGAACATGGTCAACCCAAAGCTATCTGAGATTGGCGTTGGGCTGGCAAGAGGTGTCAATGATACTGGTGACCCGTGCTGGTACTGCGTCCAGCTTTTCCTCTACGATGGCTATTCCATCACTCGGGTGGATACCCCCGCGAACAAGTAAATCATCAACTCTCACGCAAGAGCAGGTCGTCATGATCTGCTCTTTTTATTGTGCTTTTTGGAAAGGAGAAAGACATGAAGTCAATTAAACATCGCTTGTTGTCACTGCTTTTGACGCTGGTGACAGTCTTGAGTCTACTGCCGACTGCAGCGTTGGCCGCGTCGAACACGGGTTCCGGCCTCAAAATTACCAGCAACCAGGCATATTGGTCGACGCGCCTGCTCGCCAACGGTACGCCGTATAGTTACCGCCCGCCGCTTGTGGACGGCAAGCTCGTGTACTGTATGGATAGCGGACTTGGCTATCACTACGCCACCGCGTCGTACCTGAATTCCTTTACATGGACTTCCGGCACCGGTGCAGATGCAGATACCGTATTGCAGTCGGCTGTCACGAACAGCGGCCTCAGTGAAATGGACGCCGCGACCGTCGAGAACGTCAAATGGATGATGACCTACCTCAACGACTGCAAGGCATCCAATGTTGGCCAGCTTTTTATGGCCGTGCAGACGTATGTGTGGGATCACCAAAGCTATAAAGGCGAGCCCGGTGGAGACGGCGATGCGGGCGGCTATGCCAACGCCGACACCTATGATCTGTATCTGAGCCTCATCGACTGGCTTCTGGAGCAGAAAGCACAGGAGGACGCCGAGTTCCAGCGCCAGATTGAAGAGCACACTGCACAGGGTAAGTCTGCATCCATTGTGGAGGACCAGAGTGCAAAATGGGCGGTATACGCAATTTCCAGTAACCGCAAAAATCAGTCATTCTTCAATTATTATGGTCCCCGCAAACTGGTCACTCAGGATAAGCCCGGAGGCGGCGGAGAAGAACCTGCACCGCCTGCAGGCGTTGGTAAGATCGTGCTGAAAAAAACTGCTGGTGGAACCACAACCGGTCTCGCCGGTGCACGTTTCAGCATCTATTTCAACGGGCAGATCGTCGGCAGCGACATTACCAATGCGCAGGGTGAGATCTATGTTGAGAACGCCGCCACCGGCCTTTGGAGCTTCGTGGAAACCGCTGCACCGGACGGCTTCTGTGTTGATCCCACGCCCAAAAGTGTTTATGTAGATGTTTCCGAAGGTGACCGCGAATACAGCATTGCGGCGACTAATTATGAGCTGCCCGATATGAAGATCATCAAGCGCGACGCCATGAGCGGCAAGCCCATCGCTGGCACGGTCTTTTCCATTAAGTCCGTTACCGGAAGTTATTCAACCTCCGTCACGACTGGCACGGACGGTTCCGCAACGCTCTCGGTCATTCCTGCCGGTGTCTATGTTGTGCGTGAGGAATCCGTTCCCGAGCCGTACATCGTAACCAATACCGAGCAGACCGTGGCGCTGCGTCCCGGCAAGACCAGCGAGGTCACCTTTGTGGACTACGAAAAGCCAGGCCTTGAGATCATCAAGAAAAACATTGCCAACGGGGAACCCATTGAGGGCGTGACCTACCGTATCGAGCAGATCGACGGAAGCTTTTCCACCAGCGCCACCACCGATAACCATGGGCGGATTTTCCTCGACTCTGTTCCTGTTGGCACATTCAAAGTAACGGAGATCAATGTTCCCAACCATGTTATTCTCTGTCCCATCCCGCAGGAAGTGGCGTTGAAGCCCGGCGAAACCTCTACCGTCACCTTCTTCAACGCCCTCAAGCCCAGCTTGGAGATCCGCAAGGTAGACAGTGTCACCGGCGATCCCATCAAGGGCGCTAAGTTCCAGATCTGGTATGGTAGCAACCATACCGACACCGGCGAGCTCAATGACCTCGGCACTTACTTTTCTGACGCAAGCGGAAAAATCATTCTTCCTGAGATCAAGGATGGATGGTACAAAGTAACTGAATTGGAACCGGCGTCCGGGTACGCCATCAAGGAGCCTGCCACGCAGGAATGCTTCATCTCCGGTGGCGAGAGCAAGGTGCTGACCTTTGAAAATACGCCCCTTTCCGCCATCATCATCCGCAAGGTGGACAGTGAGAGCGGTCAGCCGTTGGAGGGCGCGTGGTTCCGCATCCGCTACCTTGGCGGCACCTCCGGTACCGGCGGTACCGTAGTCGGAGAGATCAAAACCTCGCAAAACGGAACCGCCATTTTAACGGGCCTCGCCGCAGGCACTTATGTCTGCGAGGAGATCTCCGCGCCGGATGGGTATGTGATCACCGACGCCACGGAAACCGTTTATCTCTCCGGCAAGGATCAGGACGTGATCACCGTGACCTTCGGCAATGATAAGATGGGTTCCCTCCTCATCGTCAAAAAGGATGCCGTGACCGGCGCTCCCATTTCCGATGTGGAGTTCCTTGTGACCGACTCGGACGGAAGTGTAATCGGTACGGCGAATGGCCGCTACGTGACCGATAGCGCAGGCACCATCCGCATTGACGGCCTGACCCCCGGCATGACAGTCATCGCCCGTGAGGTGCGGGCAAAAGACGGCTACATTCTGGACGATACCCCGCAGAGCATCAAGATCAAACGCAATGCTGTGATGACGCTGGAATTCCGCAACCAGCCCAAGGGCGGCGTTTTGGTGAAAAAGGTAGACGCTGTGACGAACGCTCCCATCTCTGATGTGGAGTTCCTTGTCACGGATTCCGACGGCAATCTTATCGGCAACGCCAACGGCAAATATGTGACGGACAGCGCAGGTACTTTCACCATTACGGACATTGCTCCCGGCACAACACTCATTATTAAGGAGACTCGCGCAAAGGACGGCTATTTGTTGGATGATACGCCTCAGACAGTCAAGGTCAAGTCCAATGAAGTTGTCACGGTGGAGTTCCGCAACGCCCCCAAGGGCAATCTCATCATCGTAAAGCAGGACTCCGTTACAAAGGAGCCTCTGGAAGGCGTTCAGTTCAAAATCGCCTATGCCGACGGTTCCTATGTAGATGCCGAGGGCGGCACGCTGTCCTCCACCGGCCTGTACTGGACGGATAAAGAAGGAAAAATCACCATTTCCGGTATTTCCGGCACCGTGGTGGTCACAGAGATTGAAACGATCCCCGGTTACACCATTGATGAAAACACTCGCACGCAGACTGTTGTGGTCAATCCCAACGACACGCAGACGCTTTATTTTTACAACACGCCTGTGGGCGGGTTGCAGATCATCAAGAGCGACAAAGACAGTGGAAAGCGTATTTCTGGTGTCAAGTTCGAGATCCGTAAGATGAACGGTGAGATCATCGGCACCTACACAACGGACAGCGACGGTGTCATCTATCTCCCCGAAGCTGAAAGCGGCTGGTACACCGTGACGGAGCAGGAGGCTGCGTCCGGCTATCTGCTGGATACTACGCCGCACCGTATTGAAGTCAAGGACGGTCAGACGGCCACGCTGGAGATTACCAATCACAAGTCTTCCCGAATCCTGCTCCACAAGGTGGACAAGGCTACCGGCAAGGGGATTTACGGTGCGGTGTTTCTGCTCTATGACAGCAATCGCAATCCCATCGGGGAGTATGTGACCGATCAGGACGGCTATATCTACGCCGACGAGGGACTGGCCGATGGCCGCTATTATCTGCGTGAGATCAAAGCCGCCCCCGGTTATGTGCTTGATCCTGAACTGAAAACGATCTATGTCCGTTACGGCTCCACCACAGAAATCGAGTGGAGCAATACTGCGGAGTGCGGCCAGATCCAGATCATCAAGAAATCCGCAGACGATAACGCGGCCAATGGCCTGCCTGCCGGTACACTGCTGGAGGGCGCGGTGTTTGAGATCTACGACAAGGCGGGTAATGTGGTGGACACCATTAAGTCCGACCGCAACGGACGCGCCGTTTCCAAGACGCTGCCGCTGTCCCGCTATACCGTCCGTGAGATCAAAGCGCCCGCAAATTACTCCATCAACCCCACAGTGATGACCGCCTATCTGGAATTCAACGGACAGATCGTCACCTTTGAAGTGCAGAATACCAGCGTTGCCACCGGCGTATCCATTAAGAAAACCGGCCCTGTGCAGGCTGTCCCCGGTCAGCCGATCCGCTACGTGTTCTCACAGATCAAGAACAGCTCTAACGTTGCCCTCGACTCCTTCTATTGGCGCGATCAGCTTCCCGCGCAGGTGATGCTGAGCAAAATCGTCACCGGCAGCTACAATCAGCCGCTTTCCTACAAGGTGGTCTATAAGACCAACCTCTCCGGGGACTACCGCACTTTGGCGGACAACCTGAGTACAAGCAAGGTTTACGTATTGGACGCCCGCCCCGCTGTCCTCGGCCTTGCCGCCAATGAGCGTGTTACCGAAGTCATGTTCGTGTTCGGAAATGTAAAGGCGGGCTTTGCACAGGTAGAAACGCCTTATATCTACGCCACTGCCCGCAGCGGTCTTGCCAACAATGCCAGCGTTGTGAATGTGGCAGATGTGGGTGGTCTTTACAACGGGCAATGGATTCAGGCGGTGTCACGCTGGCTCACTACCGTCTACACCAAAACAACGGTGAAGCTGCCCAAAACGGGGTACTAAGCCTTGCGGCAGAATGACTTTCGCAGCGCTGCCCCTGTGTGGGCGGCGCTTTCCCCGTTGGTCCTCTGGCTGGCGGCAATTGCCGCCTATGCCTACGAGGACGGTATGAACCTCTTTCAATGGATGGGGCGTTTCAGCCAAGTGCTGGAGCGCCCCTTTGCCATCGGCTGGACGCCCTACACGCTGAAATGTATGCTGGGGAGCCTGCTGCTCTATGGCTGTGGCATTGCACTTTACTACTCCAGCCGGGAGAACCGGAGACCGGGCGAGGAATACGGCAGCGCCAGATGGGGCAATCCCAAGGAACTGAACCGGAAGTATATGGATCACCAGCATAAGGACGCCAACATCATTTTGACCCAGCGCGTCCGGTTGGGCATGGACGGCTACATCACCCAGCGCAACATGAATGTTCTGGTAGTGGGCGGCTCCGGCTCCGGCAAGACCCGCTTTTTCTGCAAACCCAATATTTACAGCGCGAATTGCTCCTATCTTATCACAGATCCCAAGGGGGAGCTGCTGCGCGCGGCAGGCGCTTTGTTGGCAGCGCAGGGCTACGAAGTCCGGGTGTTCAACCTGATCGACCCCAGCCAGTCCGACGGATACAACCCCTTTTCATACATTCACAGCGAAAAAGATGTGCTGACCCTCATTGATAACCTCATCAAGAACACTACGCCCCGCAACGCTTCCAGCAACGACCCCTTCTGGGAGAAGGCAGAGATCGCGCTGGATTCAGCCCTCATGCTCTACCTCGTCAGCGAAGCGCCCCCGGAGGAACAGAATTTTGAAATGCTGGTCTACATGATGAACTTTGCCGAGGTGCGGGAGGAGGACGATCAATACCGCAGCCCGCTGGATATGCTCTTTCGGGCATTGGAAGAAGAACAGCCCAACCATGTGGCGGTGAAGCAATATAAGGCTTTCAAGCAGGCGGCGGGCAAGACCGCGAAATCCATTTTGGTAAGCGCCGCCGTGCGGCTGGCCACCTTCAATATCCCGCAGTATGCCAGAATGACAATGGTGGATGAGATGGACTTTGGCAGCTTGGGCGAGAAGAAAAAAGCCATCTTCTGTGTGATCCCTGTTGATGACAGCAGCATGAACTACCTTGTGGGAATGCTTTATACCCAATGCTTTCAGGCACTTTACCGCAGGGCGGACGAGAAGCACAACGGGCGTCTGCCTGTGCCGGTGCGTGTCATTCAGGACGAATGGGCGAATGTGGCCCAGCCGGAGAGCTATCCGAAGATTCTGGCTACCTGCCGCAGCTACAATATTGGGCTGAACATCATCGTGCAGAACATTCAGCAGATCAAGGCGCTGTACGAAAAGGAATGGGAGAGCATCATCGGCAACTGCGACACGCTGCTGTTCCTCGGCGGCGGCAACGAACCGACCTCGTTGGAGTTTATTGTGAAGCTGCTGGGCAAGGAGACCATCGCCACCCGCACACGGGGGCAGACGAAGGGTCGCAGCGGCTCCAGCTCTACCAACTTCCAACAGACGGGCCGCGATATGCCATAATTCATGGTGACGAGTTCAGTTGCCTTGAATAACAGATGGACAGGGACACGATCAACTGGATGCGTACAAAATCGAATACAGGAGGTCGATATGGAAGAATTAAAAAAACGTATCCATGATGACAGCAACGGTCTGGACTATGTTCTGGTCGGGGACTACTACATACCAGACCTGAAGCTGCCGGAAGAAAGCCGCACCATCGGGCGGTGGGGCCGGATGCACCAAGTATATCTGCAAGAACACCGACCCGGCCAGTACAACGAATTGCTTCTGTCGGGAAAACTCTGGACGTATCTTGCCGATCTGAACGGGCAGGCCAATGACCGGCTGGTGTGTATCATCTCGCAGATGCAGGCAGCGGAAGGTGTTACTGAGGAACTGAAAGCCCGTGACTGGCTCTGCTGGGTACAATCTATGAACAGCATTCGCAGCCGGGCAGAGGAAATCATTCGCGCTGAGATGATTTATGTTTAAGGAGGTGCCTGTCTATGAGATACCGTATCGAATACGCTGATGGACGCTGCTGTAATTTTGCCAATGGCAGGGCTGACCTGCTGGAATGGCTGAAACTGCTGAAGGAGGAAGAAATCGCCGACATTCGCAAAGTGTATAAAAGCGGCGTGTCGGATTCCGTCCTGGAAACATACCGGAGTTATATCCGTCCAGCATAAGGAGGGGCGCTTATGGGTACAGATATTGAAAAACTGGTTGATTTGATGATTCAGGAGCGGATGCAGGGCCAGTTTGCAAAGTGGCGGGAGGCAGAAACCGGCAAGGAGAAAAAAGCTGATTACCTTCGCTTAGAAACCGAGTATGAAAAAGCGATCAGCGCATTGTCTGAGGAACAGAAGGAAGCTGTAAGGCACTATTGCGATTCCATCTTCGATTCCGGCGCAGAAAGCGAATGCTTCTTTTACCGGCTGGGCCTCAAAGATGGTATCCGCCTTTGGAAGTTTATGAAAAAGCTGATGAAAACGGTCAGCTAACGGATGTACAACCGCATATTTTATTCCGCTCACAAACGGGGCGAAAGCCGTCCAACGGTACAGGTTGGGCGGCTTTTTCTCTATCTGCGTTTCTTCCTCTTGGGCGCATAGTATGGCTGCGGCTTAGTCTTTCCCCTCATGTTGTTGGGATTTTTGAGCATCTTCGACAGGCTCAGTATCCGCAGGAAGGCCGAGAAATCCTCCGAGGAAATCTTCTCGAACGGGATTTGCAGCCTGTCACAGAATTCGTGGATTACCATTTCCTCGTTGCTGCCTTGCTGCAACGCCTGCTCAAATTTTTCCTTCACATCATCCAGCGTGGGCTGCGGGTCGGCAGTGGTCTTGTCCTTGCGGTGCGCTTCCCGGATGTCCCGGACGATGCTGTCCAGGTCATCGTGCATAACATGGCTGTAAAAATCGCTTTCCTGTACCTGTCCCAGTTCCAGCGTCCTCACATAGAGATCATCTTCTCCAGGCGAATATTTGCTGAGGATACTTTGCCGGGTGGCTTCCATCACCAGATTCATCTGTTCCACCCGCATATTGGCGATCTGGTCGATGCAGATTTCCATATCTATCATCAGACGCCGGAAGTTCGGGTGGGTAGCCAGTTCGCAGAGAAGCCGGTTGTTGATTTTGCCACTGCTTAAAAGTTCCACCATATCATCACTCAGATGCAGAGATTGAAGTTCTGTGTTTGGGTGATTTTTATTTTCCGTCAGCCCCATCAGATAGTCAGTGGATACGCCGTAAAAATCCGCCAGTGTCGCAATGGCAAACGGGCTGATGTCCTTGTAGTCATCAGTTTCATACTTTCCCAGCGCAGATTTGGACAGGCCGGTCTGCTCGGCAAGTTGTTCCAGCGTCAGGTGCTTGTCCACCACACGCAGGTCTTTGAGCCGCTCCGGGATTGACAGCTTTGCGTACATCCAAAGCCCCCTCTCATCATTATTTTTTCAGTGATTATCTTCATTATAGCACGATTCCATAAGCGTGGAAATATGAGGATTTCGAGCGTTTTTCCGACGTTTTGGACATACGGGAAAGGGCCTCTTTTTTCGGTAAACTGGTTCTTGCAGACAGGCACAGAACCTTGAAAATCGAATGACCGGCTGCAAGGGGTATGGCCTCCGGGGAAGTGACGCCAGGACAGAAATCGAGCGCACCAAAGAGGCCGATACGCCGGGAAATATTCCGGGCAGGAGCGGCTTGCAGGCAGACCGGCGGACAGAAACAAGTTTATCACGCGGGGCGCATGGCTCCGCAGCAAAGAAATGGAGGAATTCATTATGACACTGAGTATGAAAGAAAAGAAGATTCTCTACGCTTATGGCTGCCCCAGCCACCACAACACGGTGACACGGTTGAAATGGCTGACGGCCCTGACCGTTGACCCGGAAGCCAAACGCCGGATGCTGGGGCTGGCCCGGAAGGTGGAGACGGAGGTGGACGAAAGCTGGTACGAGGCATTTTACCACCATCTGCGGATGGAGATGGACGAGTACCGCCGTCTCAAGCGCAGCC
>OJQG01000481.1_pt1 | contig 22113 bp, 24 predicted proteins | sample 1598701 | NCBI WGS metagenome assembly OJQG01 (sample SAMN03922504, study PRJEB24848) | human gut metagenome | isolation source: stool sample | host: Homo sapiens | place: Germany | collected 2011-11 | reverse complement strand
GTCATGGATGAGCAGATGCACCGCACGAACAGCGGCGCGGTGCCCACGCCGCAAGATACGCAGGCGCAGTTTCTGGATGCAGTCTACCGGCTGTATGCGCCCCATAAGGACGAGGTGAGCGGCATTGCCATGGCGCTGCCGGGCTTTGTGGATAACCGCACCGGCTATGTTTCCAACGGCGGAGCGCTGCTGTACAACACCGCCACCCCGGTGGGGCAGCTGCTGGCGGAAAAGTGCGGCTGCCCTGTCATACTGGAAAATGACGGCAAAGCCGCCGCCATGGCAGAGCTGGCAAACGGCGCGCTGAAGGACTGCTGCAACGCTGCGGTGTTCATCATCGGCACCGGCGTGGGCGGCGGCATCATTGCCAACGGGCAGCTGGTACGCGGGGTGCACTTTACCGCCGGAGAGTACAGCTTTGTCAACACCAACGCCGAGGCGTGGGACGCCCCGGACCAGAACATGGCCTGCCAGTGCAGCACCAGCAATCTGCTTAAATGGTACCGCGCCCGCAAGGCACTGCCGGAGGATGCCCCGCTGGACGGTCGGAGCTTTTTTGCCGCCGCCAATGCCGGAGAGCCGGAAGCCTTAGAGGTGCTGCGGCGGTTCTGCCACGCGGTGGCAGTGCAGATCTACAACCTGACCGTTCTGCTGGATGTGGAAAAGGTAGCCATCGGCGGCGGCATCAGCAAGCAGCCCCTGCTGCTGGAAAGCTTGCGCAGCGCCTACGATGGACTGTACGCCTCCCGGGCGGGACAAGCTTACATGGAGGGCTTGCCCCGCTGCCAGATCGTGCCCTGCGCCTTCAGCAGTGAGGCCAATCAGGTAGGCGTCGCCGCCGCATATTTTGAAGCCATGCAGAAAAAATAAGGACCAGGCATGGTGGTGCCTGACCGACGCTGCCGGTGAAATGACCACCGTGGGCGTGGCCGACATTGAACTCCACGACGGTGGCAGCTATGCCTTTACCTACACCAAGGGGTAAAAAGCCGGTGGCGCTGCACACCCGGGTGCTGCGGCTGGTGCTCAGCGGGCTGAGCTACGATGCACTGCACGGCGTTGGCAATTTTGTGCTGATGCTGCTGCTCTACCGCCCGCTGTGCCGTGCGCTGCAAATGGCAAAAAAGCAGCTGCGGGTATAAATAGTATTATATAAGCGATGGGGCTACTGCATTTTGCAGTAGCCCCATCGCTTTATGCTTTATTTATTTTGGCAAAGGCCTGCCGGACATCGCCGGAGAAATACAGCGTTCCCAGTGCGCACACCGGGCCTTCGCCGCCCAGTTCTTCCGCACGCGCTACACCGGCCTCGATGCTGTCCGCAGCCTCGGCGGTGCAGCCGTAGGCGCGGATATGCTCTGCCAGTGTCTGCGCCGGCATGGCGCGGGGGTTGTGCGCCGTCACGGTCACGAACCGCTCGGCCAGCGGTGCCAGCAGCGCCAGCATCTCGTCTACGTCCTTGTCTGCCATAATGCTGACCAGAAAGACGAATTTCTGTCCGGGGAAGCGGTCTTTCAGGCTCTGCACCGTGGCGCGCATCCCGTGGGCGTTGTGGCTGCCGTCCAGCACAAAGGCCGGGCTGTGGCGCAGCAGTTCAAAGCGCCCGGGCCAGCTTACCTGCTCCAGTCCGGTGCGGATGGCGCTTTCCGGGATGTTCCAGCCCTGCTGCCGCAGCACCCGCAGGGCGGTGATGGCCAGCGCGGCGTTGCGGGGCTGATAGCTGCCGATGAGCGGCAGGCGCACCCCGTCCAGCCCGTCAAAGCTGAAGGTAACTGCATCCAGATCCCCGCCGGTGACCTGCAGCTTGGCAAAGTCCACTTCCGTAAAAGGAGCGTGCTGCTGCGCTGCCACCCGGCGCAGCACGGCGTCTGCCTCCGGTGCGCCGCCGTAGCTCACCACCGGGCAGCCCGGTTTGATGATGCCCGCCTTAGCGGCGGCGATATCCGCCAGCGTAGGGCCCAGCTCCTTGACGTGATCCATGCCCAGTGCCGTGATCACCGCGCAGGCAGGCTTTTCGATGACGTTGGTGGAATCCAGCGTGCCGCCAAGCCCCACCTCCAGCACCACGATATCACACTGCTGCTGCGCAAAATAGAGCATGCCCAGTGCGGTGATGATCTCAAACTCGGTGGGCACGTCCTCCATGGCGTCGGCGGCGGGCTTTACCTGTTCTACCAGCGCCACCAGCGCTTCGTCCGGGATCTGCTGCCCGTTGATCTGGATGCGCTCGTTAAACCGGTTGATGAAGGGCGAGGTATACAGCCCCACCCGGTAACCGGCGGCTTGCAGGCAGGAAGCCAGCATCGCCGCCGTGCTGCCCTTGCCGTTCGTGCCCGCTACATGGACGAATTGCAGCTTTTTGTGCGGGTCGCCCAGTGCAGCCAGCAGGGTGCGGGTGCGGGTAAGCCCGGGCTTATGCCCCGCCCACTGCACCGCGTGGATGTATTCCATTGCCTGTTCGTAGTTCATAGATACTGCCTCGATTCAAGGAATAATATTAAAAATTTCGGAACACCGGAGCGTCTGCCGACGCTCCGGTGTTCCATTTTACGAATCTCTTACTTCTTTGCCAGCTTCATCAGGCTGCGGTTTTCCAGCAGGATGCGCAGCAGTACAACGTTCACGGCGCTCAGGATGAGGGCGTTGGGGATGCGCACTGCCAGCGTTGCCCACGGGTAACCGTAGAACAGGCGCAGCGCCAGCGAGGTGATGACCATGGAGCCCACAAAATGCCCCAGCAGCACGCTGGCCGCCAGCCGCAGGTTGGTGGAAAGGCTGCTCAGCTTCTGCCACGCAAAGCCCGCCACCAAGCCGATGGCACCCGCACCCAGCGTGATAAGCGGGTTAATGGCGTAGCCCGCCAGCACACCGCCGATGATATCGGCCACTGCACCCACCGCAAAGCCTGCGCCGGGGCCGAACACCACCGCCGCCAGCAGTACCGGCAGACTGCCCAGATTGAACCGGACGAAACCGGTGGAGATGCTGAGCACCCGGCTGAACACGATGCTCATGGCTACCAGCAAAGCCAGCATGGTCAGGGTACGCACCGAAGTTTTTTTGTCGTTCATTGTAGTTGTCCTCCTTAAAAAGGAACAGCAGGCAGGACGCAAAAACGCCCTCCCCTGTGACAGACCGCACAAAGGAGGGCGTGAATTCCAACAACATTCACTTCCGGGCAAAAACCGCAGACGGCTCTCGCCTGCACCCAAGTCCATGCAGCAGCGGGATGCAGACCCTGCACCGCGGTCAATACCTTCGTCCGCAGCACAACTCCCCGTTGATGCGGCACTTAACGCGCAGGGTCTTACTCTGTTGATGATGCCATTATAATCCTTTTTTTGCTGCACTGCAAGCACCCAAACAGACATCTTTGCCAAAGGAGCGTTTTTATTTTTGGCAGTGTTGTATAAACGTAGGACTTTTGCTTGCCTGTCTCCCTCTTTTCTTTTGGCGCAGAACGTGGTAAGATGAACACAAGATACCAAAGGGGAAACTGCCCCGGAAAGGAAATTTTCCATGAAATTCAGCGAAATGACCTATACCCGCCCGGACATCAACGCCCTGCTGGCACGGTGCAAACAGCTGGCTGCCAAGGCCGCCGATGCGCAGGACGGCGACGCTCTCATTCAGGTGTACTACGAGCAGAGCCGCGCCTTTGCGGACTACACCACCGCCTCCCAGCTGGCCAACATCCACTACACCTGCGACACCCGCGATGCCTACTGGAAGGCTGAGCAGGACTTTTTTGATGCCAACGGCCCCGCCGTGACCAACGCCAGTGTGGAGATCAGCCGGGCATTTCTGGCAAACCCCTATGTGGATGCCCTTACCGAGCACTTCGGCACCACCTGCGTAGCCGGTATGAAGAACGCCGTGCTGGGCATGGACGACCGCACCGTGGAGCTGCAACAGGAGTTCAACGCGCTGGTCAGCCAGTACCAGCAGATCTACGGCGGCGCACTGGTGGAACTGGACGGCAAGCAGCTGACCATCCCCCAGCTGGGCCCCTACAAGGAGGATCTGGACCCCGCCGTGCGCCGCGCCGCCTACGAAGCCGAGGCCGGTTACTTTGACGCCCACCGGGACGAGCTGGACACACTGTACACCAAGATCGTCAAGAACCTGAATCAGCAGGCCAAGGTGCTGGGCTATAAGGATTACAGCGAACTTTCCTATGTGCGCATGAACCGCATCGGCTACGGTCAGGCCGAAATTCAGGCCTTCCGGGATCAGGTGGCAAGGGATGTTGTGCCCGAGCTGCAAAAGGTGATGGCCATGCGCGCCAAGCGCACCGGTATCACCCACCCCACCTTTACCGACCTGCCCATCATCTTCAAGGACGGCAACCCCAAGCCCATCCCGGGCTATCAGGCACGCATGGATGCCGCCCGCACCATGTACCACGAACTCAGCCCCGAAACGGCGGAGTTCATCGACTTTATGCAGGACAACGAGCTGTTTGACGTGGAAAGCCGCCCCGGCAAGATGTCCGGCGGCTACATGACCAGCCTGCCCAGCTACAAGGCACCCTTCATCTTTGCCAACTGGAATAACACCTCCGGCGATGTGGACGTGCTGACCCACGAGTGCGGCCACGCCTTTGAGGGCTATGTGGCCGAGCGCGACCCCAACGTGCCTGCCGATCTGGAATGCCCCGCCATGGAGAGCGCCGAGATCCACTCCATGGCCATGGAGTTCCTCACCGCGCCGTGGCACCACCTGCTGTTCGGCAAGGATACCGAGAAGTATGCCCTGCTCCACGCCGAGGACAGCTTTGTGTTCCTTGCCTACGGCTGCGCCGTGGACGAGTTCCAGCACATCATGTACCAGAACCCCGACCTGACCCCCGACCAGCGCAACGCCGAGTGGCTCAAGCTGGAAAAGAAGTACCGTCCGTGGATCGATTTTGACAATCTGCCCTTCTACGGGCGCGGTGCAGGCTGGCAGCGCCAGCTGCACATCTACGAGTGCCCCTTCTACTATATCGACTACTGCCTGTCCACCATGGCAGCATTGCAATTCTTCCTGCTGAGCCTTGACGACCACAAGGACGCATGGGAGCGCTACCTCAAACTGGTGCGCCGCGCCGGTCTTGCCAGCTACACCGAGCTGATGCAGACCGCCGGGCTGAAGGTGCCTTTTGAGGAAGGCAGCGTCAAGGGCATCGCCCAGCAGATGACCCGCTGGCTGGAAGAGCATCAGGTGGGCTAAAGTCGTTTCGTGACAGCGGCAGGGCGTTTCGTGTCAGTTTTCTTGCTTTTTCTGTCGTGCTGCGATATACTGAAGCCAGAGATCCCCCTTCGAAAATGGAAAGGAGTGCTGACTTATGAGATCTTCCCGTTTGTTCCGGCGCGTCGTTGCCGGTCTGTGCGCTGCCGCCATGCTGTGCGGCGGCATGGCCGCTTCGGCTGCTGCGCCCGCACTGCCCGCCGCCCCTGCTGCAGTGGAGGCTACCAACGCCGCCCCCAGCGATGCCGAACTCAAGGCTGCCTTTTCCAAGTTCACCGTCACCTACGACGAGGAGGCCGGCGGCTGGGATCTTTCCTCTCCGCAGGAGCAGGCCAGCATGGATAAAAAGTCCTGCGGGCTGTACCCCTATATGTTCTTGCAGGACGATAGCATTGCCTTTAATATGATCCTGACCTATGTTGGCAGCAAGAAGCTGGACATCAAAACGGTCAACGTATCTGCTGATGACGAGCTGTACACCTTTACCTGTGACGAGGAATACGGCGGCGGCTACGATCAGGATCTGGGCTGCTGGTTCGACATGGAGCTGTTCCAGCTGAGTGACGAGGAGGTCAGCCTGCTGAGCGAGTGGCTGAACGCCAAGAGCGTCACCGCCGTATTCGTTGGCCGGGACGGCACCACCCAGAGCTATGCCCTGACCAAGGAGAACCGTACCGCCATTCAAGAGATGGTCACCGCCTACAACCTGATGCTCTCCTCCACCGTAGAGCAGTGCGAGCCCATCCTGACCAGTCTGGCAAAGTAAACGCATTTCCAGAGTCCCCGGAGCGTCTGCGGATGCTCCGGGGACTTTTTGCACTATTTTTTTATTTTTTGCAAAAAAAGCTTGCAAAGCCGGCCAAGCTGTGCTATACTTATTGAGCTGTGATGTGCTGCTATAGCTCAGTTGGTAGAGCGCATCCTTGGTAAGGATGAGGTCTCCAGTTCGAATCTGGATAGCAGCTCCAGCTTAACCGCCCTGAAGTCTTAGGACTTCGGGGCGGTTTTCGTTTATCCTTTCAGCCATACTACAAAAATACCGCCGCACAGCTGTGCGGCGGTATTTTTTAATCCTCGTCGGGGATATTCTCTGCGTCCAGCAGATACTCGGTCTCGGTCTGCTGTTCCATCTGCTGCTCTGTCCAGTCCAGCTGCACAGCGCCGCTCAGGTCCAGCGAATAGTCCTCGGTGTATAGCAGACTGCCGGTGTTCAGGCTGCTTTCTGCCGGGCTGCGGGCATCCCATGTAAAGTGCAGCTTTTCCGGCGGCACGGTGCACTGCTTTGCCAGTGCGGTCAGGGTGTAGCAATCCCGGGCAAAGGCAGCGGCGCTGTCGTAGGGACCGAACAGCTCCACGGTCAAGGTCAGGCAGGTATCCCCGGCGGGCAGGGCGGCGGCCTGCTGCAAAGTTTCGACCTGCGGGCCGCTCAGGAACATTCTGCCGCTGATATCCCGGATGGCGATGTCCTGCGCGTCCCGCTTACAGGCGGTGTACAGTTCGCCAATGGCCTGTGTGCTCAGGCGGTTCATCGTCTGTTGGTTTTCGCCGCTCACTTCATCCCACAGCATGGGCAGCATCGCCATACAAAAGCAGCCCGCCATCAGCACCAGACAGACCAGCACAGACACAAAATCGTACTTCCAGCGGCCGGGACGGGCAGCAAAGAACAGCACCTCGCATCCCAGCAGAACCAGCGCCACCGCCGGGGCAATTTTCAGGGTCAGCTGCACATCAAAGCCCGGCACGAAGAAATACAGCATGAAGAACACGCCCGCCGCAATGAGACACGCACCCAAGGTCAGGCTGCCCACCCGGCGCAGGGGCTTTTCAGCGGGTCGTTTTTCTGCCGGTTTCTGCTCCGGCGCGGGCGCACTGCCCGGCTGTGCCGTCAAAGGGGTCTTATTCTGCTCGGTCATCGTCATCCTCCGCAGGGGTTTCGTTCTGTTCTGCGTCGGTCACCGGTTCCCCCAGCAGTGCCGAAAGCTCCGGCATGGCAAAATGGGCGTCCGTGTCCGCGGTGTCCTCTGCATCCTCTGCCTGCGGCGCAGCCGTGTAGGCGTGGAAGTCCTCGGGTTCCTCCTCGGCGGGCTGCTTGCCCTTTTTGTTTTTCGGGCCGCGCACCAGCCACATACCGCACACGATCAGTGCCACGCAGACCACGATCTGCGGCAAAGCGTCCAGCATCAGGTAGATGGCGCGGAAAACCGGGTTATCCTGTCCCCAGCGCCACATCACATCGCCCAGCACCCGCATGATGATGTTGTTGTAGAACACGATCGCGCCCAGCGCGATGAGCCCCCAGCCCACCAGCTTGTGGCTTTCGCCCATGAACTGGGTCATGCGGGCATCGTGCCAATTAAAGTGCACCAGATAATCGTCCTCCGGGGCCTTTTCTGCCGCCAGCTGCGCGCGGAGGTTCAAGGTATCGAAAAAGCTGTACATATACACAACGATGCAGCCGACTACCAGTGCGTCCAGCCCCGTGGTGCTGCCTACGATAATAAACAGGCAGAACATGGTGATGAGCGAAAGCCCCCGCTTCATATAGCCCTGATACATCTGCCCCGCACCGGGGATGCAGGCAAACAGCAGGGTCAGGATCCCGTTTTTCTTCATAATCAGTTCCCTCATTTCTCAGTGGTGTCTGCACTGCGGTGCAAAAGCGCGTCCAGTGCATCGGATAGTTTTTCAGTCAGCTGCTTTTTGTCCTCTATGGGCTTGCCCAGCGGGGCGGTGGAGGGCTGCGGGGCTTTGTCATTCACCGGCTTGCCCAGCAGTTCCGGTTCGGTCTGCTGTGTGGTCTGCGGCAGCCATGTGTTCAGCTGCTGCCCGGTGTGCAGGATCTGCTCCAGCGTACCGGCGCGCCACAGCGTCAGCGCCAGCACGGCGGCTACGGTGGCCACAGCGGCGCGTCCCCATGTGTTCTGCATCAGCCGTATCCAGATGGTGCCCATCACCGCGCCCCGGGCGGAGCGCGGCGGCTGCTCCAGCACATCGTCGGTCAGCAGAGCGGTGTAGCGGTCCATGCAGCGGTCGCAGTAGGCAAGGTGCTCGGCGGCTTCCAGCCGCTGCGTTTCGTCCAATTGTCCACCGACCAGTGCCTGTAAGCCTTCCTCACTCAGACAGCCTTTTGCGTCAAACAGTTCCATGTACGCTCCTCCTTTCACAGGGTATGCGGTCGCTTTGCAAGATCTGCTGCGCCAGCATCTTTTTGGCGCGGTAGACCTGCGCTTCCACCGTTTTGGGCGGTCGGCCGCACAGTCTTGCAGCTTCGGCCATGGTGTGCTGCTCCAGCAGCACCAGACGGCAGGGCGTGCAGTAGGGCTCGCGCAGATCTAAGATCATCTCCGTAAGCTCCTCTTCGCCCAGCGCTTCCAGCACCTGCTGCTCCGGCTGCATGCCGGGCGGCGCGCCCTCCAGCGCCAGCACCTCGTCGCCGGGAGTGTTCATCTTGCGCACCCATGCGCTGCGCAGATAGTCCTTGGCTTTGTTGGCGGCGATCCGCGCCAGCCATTGCTTTTCAAAGCCGGGCGGGCAGCGGTCGATGGCCCGCCACGCTGCCAGAAAGGTCTCCTGCGTCAGGTCCTGCGCCTCCTGTACATCCGGCACCAGCTGATGGCAGACCGTGTACACGAGCGCCTGATATTTCTGCACCATCGTGCTGAATTCCTGTGTTGTCAACGCGCTGCACGGCCTCCTTTCCGGTTTTGGATGCGCTGCTCTGCGCCGCCCTTCTGTCTTTAATACGAAGGAGCGGCGGCAGTTCCTGCAAAAAACTAAAATATTTTCAAACTTTTTCTTCTGCCGCAGATATGGTACAATAACAGTATAGCACACAGGGAGGGTTTTCGCCATGGCTTCTACCACCCGTCAGGCGCTTTTACAGGCGCTCAGCGCCGCCGAGGGCGCATATATTTCCGGCCAGCAGCTGGCGCAGCAGCTGGGGGTCAGCCGCGCTGCCGTGCACAAGGCGGCAGCGGCGCTTACCACGCAGGGCTATGCGCTGGAAGCCGCCTCCCGCCGGGGGTACCGCCTGCTGGGCGGCGACCCCTTCTGCACCGAGGCGGTAGGCCCCTACCCCGCCCCGGTGCAGCTGTACGACACGCTGGAAAGCACCAACCGCACCGCAAAGCTGCTGGCGCTGGAAGGTGCCGCCCACGGCACGCTGGTGCTGGCTGGCGGGCAGACCGCCGGGCGCGGGCGGCTGGGGCGCAGCTTTACCAGCCCGGCGGGCAAGGGGGTGTACTGCTCGGTAGTGCTGCGCCCGCCGCTGCCCGCCGCCAACGCCCAGACCGCCACCATCGGCGCGGCAGTGGCAGTGTGCCGGGCGGTGCAGACGCTGTGCGGGCTGGAACTTGCCATCAAGTGGGTGAACGACCTGTATTACAAGGGCAAAAAGGTGTGCGGCATCCTGACCGAGGCCGGCACCGACCTTGAAAGCGGCCAGCTGGAATGGCTGGTGGTGGGCATCGGGCTGAACCTGACCGCCACGGCAGAGGACTTTCCCCCGGAGCTGACCGCCAAAGCTGGCAGCTTGTACCCCGGCGGCCCCGCTCCGGTAAGCCGGGCGGCGCTGGCGGGTGCCATCGGACGGGAGCTGTTGGCGCTGTGCCCGGGCTTTGCTTGTCTGGACGAGTACCGCGCCCGCTGCTTTGTGCCCGGCCATTGGGTGACCGTGTGCACCGGCACCGAGACCTACGCCGCGCAGGCGCTTTCCATTGACGATGCCGGGCGGCTGGTGGTGCAGCGGGAGGGCGGGCGCACCGAGGCGCTGCGCTGCGGCGAGGTGACCATTCGCCCTACCAAGACGGAATAAACGGATACAAAAAGCCCGCCGGGCGTTGCGCACGGCGGGCTTTGGTTTACAGTTTACTCTGCCTTGGTCTCGGGCTTTGCCTCAGCCTTGGCTTCCGGCTTTGCTGCGGGAGCAGCAGCGGGAGCGGCGGGCTTCACCACGGGCTTCGGGGGATTGGGATCGTCCTTCAGCGGGAACAGGATGATGTGCTTGGGGCACTTCTGGGCGCACATACCACAGCCCTTGCACTTGTCGTAATCAATGCGTGCCACGCCGTCCACAACATGGATAGCGTCGAACTTACAGGTGCGCTCGCACATACCGCAGGCGATGCAGGAGGTGGTGCACAGCTTGTTTGCCACAGCACCCTTATCCTTGTTGGAGCACATGACCACCGGCTTGCGGGGGCCGGCAGCGTCGATCATGATGACCTGCTTGGGGCAGATGTTGGCACAGGCACCACAGCCGGTGCACTTGTCCTTGTCCACCTTTGCCACACCGTCTACGATGTGGATGGCGTCGAACTTACACACCTTGGTGCAGTCGCCCAGACCAATGCAGGCGAAGGTGCAGGTCTTGGGGCCGCCGTACAGGGCTGCCGCAGCAGCACAAGTCTGGATGCCCTTGTAGTCGTAGGCGGGCTTGCAGTGCTCGGAGCTGCCCTGACACTGCACCACAGCCTTCTTCTCTACGGCGCTTGCCTCGCCGCCCATGATCTTGGCAATGGCAGCAGCAGCCTTGGGGCCGCCGGGTGCGCACTTGTCGCAGGGCACGCCGTCCAGAACAACAGCCTTGGCGTAGTCGGAACAGCCGGCGTAGCCGCAGCCGCCGCAGTTTGCGCCGGCCAGACAGGCAGAAACTTCCTCAATGCGGGGGTCTTCCTCCACCGCCATGAACTTTGCGGCAGCCACCAGAACGATAGCACCCACAGCGCCCACGATGGTGCACAGGATAACAGCAGATACAATATTCATAGTCCTGTTCCTCCCTTACAGCGTAACATTGAACAGGTTTTCGACGATGCCGCCGAAGCCCATGAAGGACAGGCTGGTGATTGCAGCTGCGATCAGGGTGATGGGCAGGCCCTTGAAGGGTGCCGGGGGATCGCAGGCTTCCACGCGCTTGCGCACGCCGCTGAACATGACCATGGCCAGCATAAAGCCGCAGCCTGCGCCGATGGCGCAGATCAGAGCCTCGATGTAGGCGTAGCCGAAGCCGTGTGCAGCCACATCGGCGCCGTAGTCACCCACGACCAGAATGGTAACAGCCAGCACGCAGCAGTTGGTGGTGATCAGGGGCAGATAAACGCCCAGCGAGTTATACAGTGCAACGATGTACTTCTTGAGGAAGATCTCGATGAACTGCACCAGCACGGCGATGACCAGAATGAACACGATGGTCTGCAGGTAGCCCAGACCAGCCGGGTCCAGAATGAAGATCTGGATGGGGAAGGTAACGGCCGTTGCCATGAACATGACGAAGATGACAGCACCGGACATACCAACAGCGGAATCCAGCTTTTTGGAAACGCCCAGGAACGGGCAGATACCGTAGAACTTCACCAGCACATAGTTGTTGACAAGGATCATGCTGAAGAAGATCGCAGCGAGTTTGACAAGCATCTTATTCCGCCTCCTTCTTCAGATTGTCAAGATCACAGCAGCTCTTGCGCTCGATGCGGGCGTCCAGCTTGCCTTCCAGCCACACACAGCCGGCCATCAACAGGCCAAAGCAGAAGAATGCACCGGGAGCCTGCGTCATGATGGAGACCTTGGCAACGCTTTCCGGAATGATCTGGAAGCCCAGCCAGGTGCCGCTGCCCAGGATCTCACGGATGGAGGCCATCAGAGTAGCGGTGAGGGTGTAGCCGAGGCCCATGCCCACGCCGTCCAGTGCGGAATCCACCACATTGTTCTTGCAGGCGAACATCTCGGCACGGCCCAGAATGATACAGTTGACAACGATCAGGGGCAGGAACACGCCCAGAGCGTTGTACAGGCTTTCCATGTAGGCCTGCATGAACATCTGCACGATGGTCACAAAGCCTGCAATGATAACGATGTAGCAGGGCAGATGCACCTTGCCGGGGATGACTTTCCGCAGCAGGGAGATCATGATATTGGAGCACACCAGCACGAAGGTGAAGGCGGCGCCCATGCCCAGTGCGCTGGAAACTGCCGTGGTAACGGCCAGAATGGAGCAGGTGCCCAGAACCAGACGCAGAACAGGGTTTTCTTTGATGATGCCGTTGGTAAGGATGCTTACCTTGGACTTATTTTCTTGTGCCATTTCTTACCAACCTCCTTTTATGCCAGCTCGTTGAAGCAGTTGATACAATCATTGATGGCAGCAAACAGAGCGGTGGACGAAATGGTTGCGCCACTGTACGCATCGAAATCCTGATTCATCACAATGTTCTTGGTGCCGTCCATGCCGTTGAACTGTGCCAGGAAGTCATCGGTGGACACATTGGAGCCGATGCCCTTGGTCTGGGTAGAAGCATCTACCCAGATGCCGGTCTCGGCGCCGTTGGCGTCAAAGCCCATGATGACGGTCAGAATGCCGCCGTCAAAGCCCTTTTCTTCGGCCTTGATGGCAATGCCGCCATCGGGAGCCTTTACCACGCCGGTAACATTGGCGGTGGTGTAGTCGGTCACTTCCTCCAGCGTAGCTGCGTCCGAAACAGAGGGCATCACGCTGACATAAGCAGCCAGCGTGGTGCGGCGGGTGTTCTCAGCGATGACCGGAGCAGTCATGCCGTTCACCAGAGCCAGCAGCAGGCTGACGATCAAAGAGATGACGGTCAGCACAACAATGGGCTTACCGGTGGTTTCCCAGCTGGAATTTGCAGTCTTACTCATTTGCCAGCACCCTCCTTCGCTTTCTTTGCAGGCTTCACATAGCCATACGGGGTCTGACGGGTCAGATCATTGATGTACGGGACCCACAGGTTCATGAACAGCAGTGCGAAGGACACGCCCTCGGTGTAGCTGCCCCAGTAGCGGATAGCAAAGGTAACGATGCCAAGGCACACGCCGTACACCAGCTTACCCTTCAGGGTAAAGGGGCTGGTAACGTAGTCGGTAGCCATGAACACAGCGCCGAACAGCAAGCCGCCGCTCAGCACGGCAACCAGTGCGCTGTGCAGATCCTTGGTAGCGATCAGGTAGAACACGAACACGCTGCCAACGTAGGAAGCCGGGATGGCGATGCTGATGGTCTTGGTAGCCACCAGATAGATCAGGCCCAGCACGATAGCCAGTGCGCAGGTCTCGCCCAGCACACCGCCGTGGATGCCCATGAACAGATCCAGCAGGCTCAGCTTGGAGGGATCTGCCACAGCCAGCGGGGTAGCCTTGGACAGCTGGTCCACCGCTGCATCCGGGAACACCCACTTATTCATGGAGCCGGCAAAGCTGATAAACAGCACGATACGGCCCACCAGAGCGGGGTTTGCAAAGTTCATGCCAATGCCGCCGAACAGCTGCTTGACAACGATGATAGCCACCAGATCGCCGATGATCAGCTGACCGATGGGCATACCCACGGGCACGTTCATGGCCAGAATGATGCCGGTGACCACAGCGGACAGGTCGCTGATGGGGTTTGCACGCTTCAGCAGCTTGCAGTACAGCCACTCAAAGACCACACAGGCCACCACGGAAACGGCGGTGACCAGCAGGGCGCGCACGCCGAAAATGATCGCAGAGGCAACCACGCAGGGGCACAGTGCAACGATCACGTTCGCCATCAGGCTCTGGGTGGTCTCATCACTGCGGACGTGCGGGGAAGCCGAAACAATAAGCTTCGTATCCATTACTTATTGCCTCCTTTTTTGATTTCGCCAAGATAGAAGGCCTTGGCCAGACTCATCATCTGGGTAACAGGGCGCTTTGCCGGGCAGACGAAGGAGCAGCTGCCGCAGTTGAAGCAGTAGTCAGCGTGCAGCTTGCCCAGCTCCTGCACATCGCGGGCGGCGTAGGCCTGATTGACCTCCACGGGCTCCAGACCCATGGGGCAGTACTCCACGCAGCGGCCGCAGCGGATGCAGGGGTTGACCTGTGCGGGCTGTGCAGCTGCCTTGCTCAGCAGGATCAGACCGGAAGTGGTCTTGGTGGTGGGGTAGGAAAGGTTCTCCACAGCGGGGCCCATCATGGCACCGCCGGCAACCACCTTGCCCAGCTCGCCCTTAACGCCCACATAGTCCAGAATGTCCTGATAGGCGGTGCCCACGGGCACAACAACGTTCTGGGGCTTTGCGCAGGCATCGCCGTCCACGGTGATGGTACGCTGGACCACCGGCATACCGGTAGCCAGATACTTGCCCAGCGTGGAAACGCTGGTCACGTTCATCACGATAGCGCCTGCATCGGCGGGCAGACCGCCGTGGGGCACCTCACGGCCGAGGCACTTCTCAATGAGGATCAGCTCTGCGCCGGTGCCGTAGACACTGGGCAGGGGCTTGACCTCGATGGCGCTGTCGTCCTTGGTCTTTTTGCACAGCAGGTCGATGCACTCGGGCTTGTTGTTCTCAATACCAATGATGCACTTCGGGATGCCGGTATACTGCAGCACAGCCTTGATGCCGCGGATGATATCATCGCTGCACTCCAGCATCTCCTGCGTGTCGCTGGTCAGCCACACCTCGCACTCGGAGGCGTTGATCAGTAAAGTATCCACCGACTGCTTGGGCTGCAGCTTCACATCGGTGGGGAAGCCTGCGCCGCCCAGACCTACCAGACCGCACTCGCGCACGGCGGCAAGGAAGCTGGCCTTATCGGTGACTTCCGGTGCCTTGACAGCCGGGTCTACGGTCTGCTTGCCATCGGTCTTGATAACAACAGAATCGCACATACGGCCATTGGACAGACGGAAAGGTTCCACTGCAGCTACCGTACCGGAAACGCTGGAGTGGATGTTTGCGGAGACAAAGCCGCCCGCCTCACCGATCTTGGTGCCGACGAACACTTCATCGCCTTTTTTCACCAGTGCCTTGGCGGGTGCGCCAATGTGCTGGCTCATAAGGATGCGTACCTGCGCGGGCAGAGGCATCGGGATAGGTTTGCTTGCAGCAGTTGCCTTGTCATGCGGCGTATGCGCGCCAAGCGCCGCACGTTTCAGCTTGTTCAACATGGATTTCAAATCCCCCATTCTGCTTGAATTGCCATCCCCACGCCCATGCAGGCGCACTGGTACAGGGACAGCAGCTGCTTAACACACTTATTGTATCATTTTGGCGCGGGAAGTCAACGACATCACGGCTCAAATGATGAATTTTCCTGAACTTTCTTATTCGTTTTCGCAGATTAGTTTTAGCTAACTGTCGTATTTTTCTTTTTGTTCTCCCTCTTCTGCCGTTTGCCTTTGCTGTGGGAATATGCTATACTATACCTAACATGACAGGCGGAACGTCCCCCGCTCCGCTCCCGAACTTCACAAGGAGGCACCAAACCATGAAAGTTCTCAAAGCTCTGCTCGCCGTCCTCACCACACTGGCTGTCGCCCTGACCGCCATTCTGCTGCTCTGGCAGGATAAAAGCGCCCCGCGCTATATCAAGATTTACGAAAACGAGCAGTAATATTTTTCTTGCAAAAACAGCACCCCGGCCAAGCGGTAAAACCGCCCGGTCGGGGTGTTTTTGCGCTATCCGGCAGACCACACAAAAACGCCGCCGACTTTTTGTCAGCGGCGTTTGCTCGTATCAGTAGGTCATCACGACCACCATAATGGGGTATCTATCCTTCGTCGCAAGGTCGGTGTTATGCACAATGCCCACGCCCACAAGGGTGGCACTGTCATCCCTGACCAGCGCCTTTTTCAGGGTGCTGCCTTTCTCTGCCCAGTCGCGGATTTTGGTTTCTGTGGGATACGCAGCGTAGCCGCCTACGCCCACCAGCTTTTTATCCTTTACCGTCAGCTTGCTGATGTCGTTCCAGTCCTTCGTATACCGCTCGCCATTCGGGTCGTTGCTGTACTGGCCAAGCAGCCAGTCCAGCTGCAATTTTGCCATTTTTTCAGCCATGACACAGGCGTCGGCGTCCATGGTCAGCGGGGTGTTATTGCCGTAGTCCTTGCGCACCGCATTCAGTGTGTCCACCACTGCGGCCTTCTTCTGCGCCTCGGTCTTTTCGTCGGTGGGGTCTTTGCCGGTCTCGCTGCTGCCCGGCTTATCCGGCGCATCCGGCGCGGAAGGGCCGGAGGGCCCGCAGGCTGCTAAAAGCAGCAGCGCCATTGCAGCTGCAAGAGCCGCTGCCGTCCATCGTTTCCAAAGCTTCATCTGTGGTCCCCCCGCTTTCTTCTTATGGGAGTGCGTTGCTCCCCGGTTTCATCTTATCCCCTGCTGCGGCGCGCTGTCAATGGGCAGATGCGCCAAACTTTGGCAGAAAGTTTCGGCAAAGCGTGCAAAAGCAGGAACATAATTCCGGAAAATCTGCCGATTTTCCGGAATTGCTTTTTCACCGGGCACACTGCGCGGGCTTTTCTGCACGCAAAAAGGCTGCCGCACAGCCTGTGTGCGGCAGCCCGGGGTGTATCAAGTTATGCTCGGAGTAGTCGGCGTATAGGTGATTAGAATCAGGATATAGCTCTTATCGCCGATCTTGTGCGTAGCTGCGCCGATCTCGACCTTATTGTCACCGGGGTTGAACGTGCCGGTGCCGAGGCTCACAAACCGGTAGAGGCCCGCGGCATTCGCCATCCACTCCATCTTCAGGAATTCGCCCATCACGCCGCTGCTCTTGATCTGACTGTCGACATCGATCGGGTTGAACATGCAGGGCGTTTTTTCGAGGTCAATTTTGGCTGCCTTTATAACAGCAGGATTCTGCAGCAGTTCCTTGGCATCCACGCCCTTGTTTTCCATCTGCTCGGCGGCTGTATCGGCGGCTGCCAGCAGTGCTGCTGCCATTTCATCTGCCTTTTTGGTGTGGGTCACAGTTTCGCCTACGTCTGTTAAATTATCGATCGTTATTTTCAGCAGCTCGTTCTGCATGGCGTAGCTATTGCCGCCGCAGCCTACCATCGTTAATGCCAGTGCAGCGGCCAGCACGGCGGCTGCCAATTTTTTGAACAGTTTCATCGTTTCCTCCTTGCCGCAGCCTGCAATGGATCTGCCGGGGCAACTGCTGCAGGCCGCATCTTGTAAATATACCGTTCCGGTCTTGGGGCATCCGTAAGGGCTGTCACAGCCCGGACGCTCTTATTTCATGAGCATAAGCACCCAGTTCTCGCCGTCAAGCGTGCCGATGGCAAGACCAAACTCAAATTTTCTTCCGATCTCAGGATTGCCGATTGCAAAACCATCATCCCGCCGAAGCTGATCTGCAAGACTAAAAGGCTTAAACTGATTCATGGTATTGCTGATGTAACTCGGAACGTACACCAAGGAGACCTTATAAGCATCCTTTTTCGGGTCAATGCCGACCTTTTTCAGGAACGTCTCATCATCCAGCAGCTCCTGCAGATCCGGCCAATCTTCGTCTTCGTCCAAAGCAGCGATCTCGTTATTATACTCTGTCAGCAGTTTTGCCGCCAAGGCATCCAGATCCTTGCTGTTCGTGGCCTGCTCGTTACGCAGAACAGCATCATCCGAGACAGCATCCTTGATCTGCTGGGCAAGGCCTGTCTTGGAGCCGCAGCCCACCATCATCAGTGCCAGAGCCGCCACCAGTACGGCAGCTGCCAGTTTCTTGAACAATTTCATGCTTCATGCCTCCTTCTTCGTCAGACACTATCCTATGCGGCCCGGACGTTTCCCAAGCCTGCTTTCCTTCATTTTACCGTCACTTTCGCCATTTTGTCAATGCACGGGTGCACCAAAATGCGGTAGGCTTTTTTGGCAATGTGCGCAAAAAAGCCTACCGCACAGTCTGTGCAGCAGCCTTTTGGGCTTAGTAATCGTTTTCGCAGCCAAGCAGGAATTTCATGTAGGCAAAGGTGCGCTCCCGTCCGAGATCCCGCACCATGCACAGCAGCTTTTCCAGCAGCGCCCGGGTCTCCGGGTGCATCAGGTAGTGATCCTTGCTGCGCTGGTAGTACTCCCACGCAGAGGCATCGGTGTACTTATCGCCCAGATAGATCTGGCTTGCCGCCACCCGGTCGCACACCATCTCGCAGACGTACCGCAGGGGGATCTTCATGCCGGTCAGGCCGGTCTTGGTGGTGCTGTAATCGATCCAGTATTCCAGATGATGCTTGTTGCGCCCCTTGTGGTGCAGCCACGCCGAGGTGTAGCCCTTGGCTGCGCGCTCCGCCTCGTTGGGGCTGTGGTCGCCCTGATAATAGATGCACCCGGGGATGAACTCGGTGGGGCTGTACTTGCTCAGGTCGTGGGCAAGGCCCTGCTCATACAACCCGCATTCAAAGCAATATTTCATCACCAGCAGCTTGTGCCGGGTGATGGTCTCGAAATGACCTTTGATGTTCATGCTGTTATTCCCTCCACTGCACCGTGATGCGGCCCTCTTTCAGCCCGCGCAGATCATCGCTTTCGGAAAAATCCTCCCGGTCCATGGTCAAGTTGGGGTTGTAGTAGGGGTCATGCAGGATGTTCTCCTTGCCGTGCACCTCGTACAGACGCTGCTGCTCGGCGGCAAAGCGTCGTGCCTTTACCGGGTCTTTTTCGTCTCCGCCGCGGCTCTTGCTCTCGTAGTGGGTCAGCTGGGCGTAGGGCGTCCACGCAATGCGGTAGCCCGCATCCCGCACCCGCAGGCAGAAGTCCACATCGTTGAAGGCCACCGCAAAGGCTTCGTCCAACCCCTTTACCTCGTCCCACACGCTGGTCTTTACCAGCAGGCAGGCGCCGGTCACAGCGGAAAAGTCCTGCACCGTGGCGGTGCGGAACAGATACCCGCTGCCGCCGGCCTTTTTGTACTTGTGACTGTGCCCCGCGTAGCCCCCCAGCCCGGTAATGACGCCCGCGTGCTGGATGGTCTCGTCCGGGTAAAAGAGCATAGCACCGCACACTGCCGCCCCGCCGGGGTGGGCGCATTGGCGCAAAAGTTCAGTGAGCCATTCGCCGCTGCGCACCTCCACGTCGTTATTCAGCAGCAGCAGATATTCGCCGGTGGCATATTTGCGGCCAAAGTTGTTGATGCCGGAAAAGTTGAAGCCTTTTTTCGGGTAGGTGACCACCCGCAGACCGTCATAGCGCTGCTGCGCCTTTTTATAGTAGGCAAAGGTGGCGGGGTCGGTAGAGTTGTTCTCCACCACGATGACCTCAAAGTGCTCCCATTCGGTCTTTGTCCAGATGCTGTGCAGGCACTTTTCCAGATCCTCGGTGTGGTCCTTGTTGGGGATAAGGATGCTCACCTTGGGTTCGCCCACAATGTCCCACTTCACCCGGTAGGTGCTGGGGAACAGGCCGTCCTCCACCGTGCCGGTGCGCCCGGTGCGGGTCAGGTGGTCTGCCAGTGCCTTTTTCGCCGCTGCCGCCACATAGGGCTTGGCGTCTGCGCCACCGGAGGTAGACCCCGCGTGCACCCGCCAGTAGTAGAGCACCTGCGGCACATGGGCGGCACCGCCGGTCTTTTCCAACAGCCGCAGGAACAGATCATGATCCTGACTGCCGTCGCATTCCGGGCGTTCGCCGCCCAGCTGCTCCCACAGCGCTTTTTGGAACACCGCCAGATGGCAGATGTAGTTGCAGCACAGCAGATAGTCCGGGGCGTAGTCCGGTTTGAAGTGCGCCACCATGGGACGGCGGATGCTCTTGGTGAACAGTGCTTCATCGCTGTATAGGAAGCCGTCCGGCTCGCCGCGCTGCCGCAGCTGCAAGATGGCCTTGCCCATGGTGTACAGGGCATGGGGTGCCAGAATGTCGTCGTGGTCAGCCAGCGCCAGATACTCCCCCGTTGCCAGCTGCGCGGCGGCGTTGGTGTTGGCCGCAATGCCCTTATTTTCGATCTTTTTGTATACGATCCGTTGATTCTTTTGCTGATATTCCTTTACGATCCGCTCCACATCCCTGTGGGCAGCGTCCGAAGCATCGGCAAGGCAGAGCTGTCCGTTGGGCGCGGTCTGCCCCACAAAGGAATCCAGAAATTCCCGCAGGTATTTTTCCGGGGTATTATACAGCGGGGTCAGCACCGAGATGGTGGGCAGGCCGCAGTCTGCCGCCGTTTTGCCTGCCATCTCTGCGCACTGGGCTTCCAGCACCTTTTTGGCGGGCAGGTAGCGCGCACGCTTACCAAAGCAGCGGCGCTTTACAAAGCCCGCGCCGCGTTTGACCATGGTGGGCAGGCCCTCTTCCTTTGTCAGCTGCACGGCATAGCCGGCCAGCTCCTTGGCGCGTTTCAACCGTACATTCATATCAGACCTCGCCGCGCTGGGTCGCCTTGTAGGCGGCGCAGACTGTCTGGGTGTCCCCGTTCATTTTCAGGTGGCCGTGGCTCAGCCATGCCACCTTGGTGCACATCCGCTCAATCTGCTCGATGGAGTGGGACACCAGAATGACCGTGGTGCCGCCCGCCATCAGCTCCTGCATCCGCTTTTCGCACTTCTGCTGGAACAGGAAATCGCCCACCGACAGCACCTCGTCCGCAATAAGGATATCGGGCTTGGTGATGGTGGCAATGGCAAAGCCGATGCGCGCCACCATGCCGGAGGAGTAGTTTTTCAGCGGCACATCCAGAAAGTTTTCCAGCTCGCTGAATTCCACGATCTCGTCAAATTTTTCGTCCAGATACTTGGGCGAGAAGCCCAGCACCGTGCCGTTGAGGTAGATGTTCTCGCGGGCGGTCAGATCCATATCAAAGCCCGCGCCCAGCTCGATGAGCGGGGCGATGGTGCCGTTTACGGTCACCTTGCCCTTGCTGGGCTTGTACACCCCGGCAATGGTCTTGAGCAGGGTGGATTTGCCCGAGCCGTTCAAGCCCACAAGGCCGTAAAAATCGCCGGGCATGATGTCCAGACTGACGTCCTTTAAAGCGTAGAACTCGTCGTATTGCAGCCGTCCCTGCACCATGGCCAGGAAGTACTCCTTCAGGCTCTCATGCTTTTCCTTGGAAAGGTTGAAGCACATGGAAACATTGTCCACTTTGATGATCGGTTCCATTGTTCACCCTCCTTAAATGTGCAGCACAAAGTGGTCCTGCGTTTTGCGGAACACCTGCAGCCCCACTACCATGGACACTACGGCGCAGATGCCGCAGACAAGGAACATATTTACGTCCAGCGGGATGCCCCACATCACCGTGCGGCGGAAGCCCGTGATATACCAGTACATGGGGTTCAGCTTGATGATCTGCTGCATATTGAACCCGCCGATGGAAAAGGTCATCTGAGTGGGGTCGTAGAAGATGGCGGAGAAATACAGCAGCGCGGTGACGAACACGCTCCAGATATGCATGATATCCCGGAAGAACACGGTAGCCGCCGCTAAGAACATACTGACCCCGAGGCTGAAGAAGAACAAGGTCACCAGCGGGTACAGCGCCTCAAAAATGGTCAGGTGGAAAGGCGCGCCGGTAAAGATCATAACCAGCAGCAGCGCCACAAAGCTGAAGATGCAGTTCACCATGGCAAAGCAGCACTTTTCCAACGGGAAGATATACTTGGGGATATACACCTTTTTCAGCAGCGGGGCGGCGCTGAGCACGCTGCTCATGCTGGTGGAGGTAGCCTCGTTGAAGAAGTTGAACAGCAGCTGACCGCACATCAGAAAGACGGCAAAGTTGTCGATGCCGCTGCCGCGCATATCCATCAGGCTGCTGAACACCGCCCAGTACACAAGGCACATCAGCAGCGGGTTCAAAACGCTCCACACCACGCCCAGCACGCTGCGGCGGTATTTCAGCTTGAAATCACGGCTTACAAGGTTCCACAGCAGATAGCGGTAGCGCCAGAAGCCGTTCCACATTGCTTTGAGTTTTGCCACGGGCAATCACCACTTTTCAAAATACTCGAACTTCTGGGCGGCAAAGGGCTCGTGCAGCTTGTCCTTTGCGCTGGTCTTGTGCTCACAGCCGCAGTCGGGCCACTGCACGTTCACGGTGGGGTCATCGTAGGGGATGCCGCCCTCGCTGGTGGGGTCATAGACATCGGTGCACTTGTAGCAGAACTCGGCCACATCGCTCAGCACCAGGAA
>OJQG01000394.1_pt1 | contig 24885 bp, 22 predicted proteins | sample 1598701 | NCBI WGS metagenome assembly OJQG01 (sample SAMN03922504, study PRJEB24848) | human gut metagenome | isolation source: stool sample | host: Homo sapiens | place: Germany | collected 2011-11 | reverse complement strand
GCAAAACCGCCGAAAGGCGGCGACGCAAAGCCAGATGGGTCTAACGCCTCTCCGAGTGGAGAACACGCTATGACAGCCGGTTGCACCCTTACTGATGTATTCGCTTGTCACTGCTCCGTCCGGCTTTGCTGGAACGGAGCCTTTTTCGTGAGGGGGTGGCTGACGATCCGACGAACATTTCGAGCGTTTTGCGCGGAAGAGGGAAAGACTGCTTTGCTTGCCCAGTGGGATATTGAGCGAAATTTACCACTCACGCCGGATGATGTGACTTTCGGCAGTCACAAAAGAGTCTGGTGGACCTGCCCAAGCGGCCACTCATGGCAGGCCATGGTTTACACCCGCAGCGAGGGCCCAGGCTGCCCCCACTGCACAGGGCGCAAGGTTACGCCTAAACAGGGCGGCCTGGTGAAGCAGTTTCCGTTGCTCACGGCAGAGTGGGACGTCGAAAAGAACGCACCCTTGACGCCGCAGGATGTCACGACCGGCAGCCACAAGCTCATCTGGTGGAGATGTCCGAAAGGGCATTCCTACCGTTCCGCCGTCAAGACGCGCGTGCAAGGCAGCGGTTGCCCCTACTGCGCGGGAAAGAGCGTACTGCCTGAGGAAAACTCGCTCGCGGCTGAGTATCCGGTAATCGCGAGAGACTGGGACGCAGCGAAGAACAAGCCGCTGACCCCGAATCAGGTGATCTCCGGCACGAAGCACAAGGTCTGGTGGCTCTGCCCGAAAGGCCATTCGTGGCGCGCGGCGGTGTATTCGAGGACGACCCTCGGCACGGGCTGTCCGGTCTGCACCGGACGGCAGGCGCTCGCAGGCGAAAACGACCTCGCGACGCTGTACCCCGACATTGCCGCACAGTGGGACGAGGAGGAAAACGGCACGCTTCGACCGAGCAATGTCACCGCGGGTTCAAACCGCCGCGTCTGGTGGCGATGCGAAAAAGGCCATTCCTACCGCGCTGTGATCGCGCAGCGCGTGCAGCGCGGAGACGGTTGTCCCTACTGCGCCAACCGAAAGGTGCTGCCGGGCTTCAACGACTTAGCGACCGCAGCGCCGCTGGTCGCGAAGCAGTGGCATGAGACCCTCAACGGCGCACTGACACCGGAGATGGTCACAGCCGGCAGCCACAAAAAAGCGTGGTGGCAGTGCTCTTACGGCCATGTCTGGAAAGCCACCATCTACTCGCGCGCGGGCGTGCAGCAATGCGGCTGTCCCGTCTGCGCCGGGAAAACCAAGCGAACCAAGTAAACCCAGCCCGCGGAGGCGAGCAAAGGATAAAGAAAACCTAGGAGGTAAAAGTGATGAAACAGCGAATTCTTGCAATATTATTGTCATTGACGATGATGTTCACGCTGGTTCCGACAGCATGGGCGCTGAGTGAGGAGGAAAATCGGACTCCTGCTCCCATGGCAACGTCTGAAAACGGCGAGGGTGCCGAGGAAAGCGGAAGCGTGGCGCCTGAGATGTACGGCAACTGCGGCGCAGACGACAGTGAGGATAGCGTCCAGTGGGCGCTGACCCCAAACAACGCAGACAGTGAAAATCCTACATATACCCTGACCATCTCCGGTTCTGGCGATATGGCGAATTATACTGCCAACATTAACAATGGAAGTGCCACACAACCCTGGCGGACAAGTGTGACCGGCGTTGAAATCAGCAATATTACCAAAGTGGTTGTGTCCGAAGGTGTTACTTCTATTGGTGACTTCGCGTTTAACGGCTTGACAGCCGTTTCGGAGTATGTCATTGGCGCAAATGTGAGTGCCATTAACCAGTGGGCACTCGACACCTCTGCTGCTAAGGTGTTTAACCTGAATGGGAATACCAATTTCCAAACAGACGTTGATGGCGTTTTATTCAGCGAGGATGGCAAAACACTGATCGCTTATCCGGGTGGCTCTGCCGTGCGAGATGAATATACAGTACCTTCTACTGTGGCCACCATCTCGGATGGTGCTTTTGTCGGTTGCCCAATAAAAAAACTCACGATTGATAGCAATGTGAAAACAGCACTCCCCAGTTGGTCTTTCAATGGCGGCAAACTGGAAGAACTTGATGTAAACTGTCCCTTTGGCAATAGCACTTTCGCACGGATAACGACCTTGAAAAAGGTGACGTTAGGCGATTCTATCACAGAAATTCCCCAGATGGCTTTTCTCGAATGCAAAGGGTTGCAGACGGTGAGCATTCCCTCTGGCCTGACAAAGATCGGCACACAAGCATTTTTCGGATGCTCCAGCCTGCAAAATGTTACGCTGCCCGCATCCCTTACCGAAATCGGTTATCGGGCATTCCGTGATTGTGCCGCGCTGACAAGCATCACGTTCCCTGACAATCTTACGAAAATCGGCATCGACGCTTTTTCTGGCTGCACCGGACTGACATACATTTCCTATGGAAGTGGGATCAATGATATTGGCATCAATGCCTTTGGCGGATGCACCGGCGTAAATGTGATTGACCTGCATCGTGCGACAAAAATCGGTGAAAAGTACGATAACGGGAGTCATGAGGACGATTCAGATTTAGATCTTACACACGCTTGTATTAAGGACAACCAATCTGTAAAGTATTATCTCCGCACAAAATCTCAGGCAAATAGCGTAAAGGGCAATCTTGAATGGGGAAAGGATGGTGCCGGTACGGGCAATACCACCAACACCTATTATATTTTGACCGCGACAGATGCCGTTCCGGATTATACTGACCCAACAGGCACGCCCACGAGAGCGGGATATACGTTTAGCCAATGGAACAAAGTCACTGTGAACGCAGGCTCCCACGACGCAGAAAATGTTTATACAGATGCCGGTAGCTGGTCTTTGGCTTCCCCCACTGTCACTGTGTCCCCTGCGTCCGCTAATACCTACGTCGGCGGTAGTGCGGTGACCCTGACCGCCACGGTGTCTGAGCCTGTTACCGGCTTTACCTATTCTTATCAGTGGTACAGAAATACCAGCAACAGCACCGAGGACGGTACCGCGATTTCCGAAGCCACAAGTGAAACGTATTCCCCGAACATCGCCGCTGGTACGACTTATTATTACTGCGTTGTAACGGTTGAGAATGGTTCTGATAACACTTCTGCAACCACTGCGGTCATCCCTGTTACCGTAGCAAAGCAGGCAGGCAGCGTCACGATTTCCAACAACAAGACCGCTGCTACCTATGGCGATAAGCCGTTTACCTTTAACTATACTGCCAGTAAAACTGCTACAGTGACAAGCTCCGATCCTTCCGTTGCTACTGTTCAGGATAACAACGGAACCGTGACGGTTACCATCGTCGGTGCAGGCACCACGGAAATTTCTGTGAGTTTTGATGCTGACACAAATTATAGTGCCGCGTCTAACAAGTTTACGTTGACTGTCAATAAGGCCGTTCCCACCGTCAGCATCACCGCTGAACCGGCTTCGCTTGTCGGCGGCGGCACGGTCAAGCTGACTGTCAGCGGTGTTCCTGAGGGCGGTACGGTTACTGTGACGCAGACAGATGATCGCGGCAGTGCGGCCAAGACGCTTGATCTCACTGCAAATGGCGAAATTTCCGTACGTCTGAGCAACACGACGGCAAAGTACACATTCACTGTTGTTTATGCTGGTGGCGATAATTACAATGGGGACAATGCTTCCTGCGAAGTTTCCGTGACGCGCCGCCACACTTCTTCCGTTACCCCCGGCAACACCGTTTCCGTTCCCTCTACCCCGAACGGCACGGTGACGGTCAGCCCGTCCGCCGCCTCCAAGGGCGAGACCGTGACGATCACCACCAAGCCCAGCGAGGGCTATGAGCTCAGTTCCATTGAGGTGCTCGACAAGAACGGCGATTCGCTCAAGCTCAAGGATCTCGGCAACGGCAAGTACAGCTTTGTCATGCCGGATGGCAAGGTCAGCGTCGAGGCGGAGTTCGTTAAGACTGCTGCTACCAGCTTTGCTGATGTTCCCGCGAACGCTTACTTTGCCGATGCAGTGAAGTGGGCAGTCGATAAGGGAATCACCAACGGCCTGTCCGACACGATGTTCGGCCCCTACGCGTCCTGCACCCGCGCTCAGATCGTGACCTTCCTGTGGCGCGCTGCCGGCAGCCCCGAGCCGAAGACCGCAAGCAGCTTCACGGATGTTCCTGTGAGCACTTACTATGCCAAGGCGGTTGCTTGGGCCGTTGAGAACGGAATCACGAACGGCATGACTGAGACAACGTTCGCGCCCGACGCGACCTGCACCCGTGGCCAGAGCGTGACGTTCCTGCACCGTGTGCTCAAGGGCACCGCGAGCGGCAGCACGAACTTCACCGACGTGAAGTCCGACGCGTTCTACGCTGATGCGATTAACTGGGCGGTTGCGAATAACGTGACGAACGGTACTTCCAACACGACGTTCAGCCCCAACGCGGACTGCACGCGCGCGGAGATCGTGACGTTCCTGTATCGCGCCTATCAGGGCAAGTAAATCCAACTGAAAAAAGCGGCGGTTCATCAGAACCGCTGCTTTTTTGCGCCGCCTTGACAAGCGCGGCCGCCCTCGGTATACTATGACCAAAAGCAAGACGGCGGTCAAAAATGCAGACGAGTTTGAGACATCAAACTCGAAAAGAGGAGAGCAAATGAAGTATCTTGGAAAGCCCGCGGGCATGTGGGCGCTGTTTGCCGGATCGTTTGAAAAGCACCTGACGGTCGAATTCGACCTGACCGCGGGGCAGGCGAAGGACGTTGCGGCGCGCGCCAAAAAGAAATATCGCGAGATCATCGCGAAGCTGCCGGAATTTGACAAGCGCGACCGCTTCGAAATGAACATCGTCAACTGCGCGATGCTCGCCGCGTTTATCTTGTGCATGCCGCAGCGGCCGGACATCAAAACGCTGACGGACTACTACGCCGCGGCGATGATGACGCCTACGATGAAGGCTTTCTGCCGCGCGAGCGGAAAGAAAAAGTTCACGCCCAAGGACATCGAGGGCATGAAGGCGACGGCGAAGCTGCGCGCGGGCGACCGCAACCCCTATTCGTGGAACATGGACTTTTTCGAGTACGAGGACGGCAGCGGCTACGAGGCACGCTTCACGACCTGCGGCATCTGCACGCTGATGCAGGCGTTGGGGCTCTACGATCTGACGCCCGCGCTGTGCCATCTCGACTACACGATGAGCGACGCGGGCGGCGCGTCGGATTTCGTGCGCGAGTACACGCTCGCCTCCGGCGGCCCCTACTGCGACTGCGGGTATCACAAAAAGCAGTGAAAAAACAAAAAGAATGCGTCTTTCGATGCATCCTTTTTCCTTTATGTAGGGGACTCAATCTTCGTTGTAGGCATCCGAGGCCTTGATACGCTGGTACATATCCTGCATCTGGCGGTCGATCTCAGCGATCTTGCCCGCGCATTCGAACATCTCCTCGTTGATGCCCTCGGGCAGCTTCGTTTTGTCGACCTTGTAGCGGATATCGTGCTCAAGGCTCGCCCAGAAGTCCATGGCGATCGTGCGCAGCTGGATCTCCGCCACGACGTATTCCGTCCGGTCGGAGAGGTAGACGGGCACCTTGATGTCCATGTGCAGCGAGCGGTAGCCGTTGTAGTTCGGCGTCTGGATGTAGTCCTGCTTTTTGACGATCTCCACATCCGTCTGCCGCGCCAGCATCTCGCCCACGCGGTAGACATCGTCGATGTAGCTGCAAACGACGCGCACGCCCGCGATGTCGTTGATGTTTTTTCGCGCGGACTCGATCGAGAGCGGCAGGCCGCGCTTGATGAGCTTGGCGACGATGCTCGATTGCGATTTGACGCGTCCGTCGATGTGGTGGATGGGGTTTCGCGCGTAGAGGACGTTGAACTCGCTGTTGAGGATGTTGAATTTCAGCGTGAGCTGCCGGACGGCTGCTTCGTAAAGATTCTGCATGACGAGGAAGTCATGCGGGTCTTCGCAGAGGGTCAGGTTGTTTGCGCTTCTGTTCATTTGCAAACCTCCGTTTTCAGGTCAAATCTTTCAATCACACCCTTAGTATAGCAGAAGAGAGCGCCTTGTCCAAGAGGTTTTTGTTCAGTGACCGATAAGAAACGGCACGGCGGGTGTTCACCCGCCGTGCCGTTTTCCGTGCGTTTACGACTGCGCCATGCGCTCGAGGAGCTGGAAGGCCTCTTCGAGCTTGGGGTCGATATGGTCGGTCTGCAAAGCCTCGCGCACGCAGCCTTCGATGTGCGCGCGCATGATCTGCTGGTTGGCGCTTTTGAGGAGCGACTGCGTGGCGAGGAGTTGATTCGAGATGTCCACACAGTAGCGGTCGTCGTCGATCATCTGCAAAATGCCGTCGAGCTGGCCGCGGGCAATTTTCAGCTTGCGGCGGACGGAATCACGATCGGCTCTCATGGCCTTAGCGGATGGAGACGGCCTGATAGCCCGCCTCATCCACGGCGGCCTTGAGCGCCGCGTCGGTCACGCTGCCGTCCACGCTGACGGTAGCGGACTTGCTCTCAAGGTCGACCTTGGCCTCCTTCACGCCGGGGACGGCGGAAAGCGCCTGCTGGACGTGGTTCACGCAGTGCATACAGGCCATGCCTTCAATGCTGATGACTTTTTCCATGTTTGTTTCTCCTTTTTCGTTGTTACTTGCCATAGTTTGGTTGTTTGCTATCTCCACTCCGCTATCCGACGGAGAAGAAACCGTTTTGGGAGCTGCCGCCGTGTGCTTGGCCTTGAACCAGCGCAGGCGCAGCGCATTGCTCACCACGAATACCGAGCTGAAGCTCATCGCGAGCGCGCCGAGCATCGGGTTCATCTTGAGCTGGAAGGCGGGGTAGAAGATGCCCGCCGCGATGGGAATGCCGATGGCGTTGTAGAAGAACGCCCAGAAGAGGTTCTGTTTGATGTTGCGGATGACCGCGCGGCTCAACTGCACGGCGGTCGAGACGTCGAGAAGATCGCTGCGCATCAGCACGATATCCGCCGACTCGATGGCGACGTCCGTGCCCGCACCGATGGCGATGCCGACGTCTGCGCGCGCAAGGGCGGGCGCGTCGTTGATGCCGTCGCCGACCATGGCAACCTTCTTGCCGCCCTCCTGCAGGCGGCGGATCTCGCGCTCCTTATCCTGCGGCAGCACCTCGGCCACGACGCGGTCCACGCCGACCTGACGGCGGATGGCCTCGGCGGTCTTGGCGTTGTCGCCCGTGAGCATGACGACCTCGATGCCCATGTTCGAGAGCTCGGCAATGGCCTGCGCACTCGTGGGCTTGACGATGTCGGCCACGGCAATAAGGCCGATGAGCTTGCCGTCGAGAGCGAAGTAGAGCGGCGTCTTGCCGTCCTCGGCCAGCGCTTCGCCTTGTGCGAGCAGCGCGCTGCCCTCAATGTGGTTGGCCTCCATCATGCGGCGGTTGCCGGCAAGGCAGAGCTTGCCCTCGACCTCGCCGCGGATGCCCTGACCGGGGATCTGCTCAAATTTGTCGACGGGCAGTAACGTGAGCGATTCCTTCTCCGCCTCGGCCACGATGGCCTCGGAAAGCGGATGCTCGGAGAGCTTTTCGAGCGACGCGGCGACGGAGAGAAGTTTGTCCCTGCCGATGCCGCCGTCGACGATGTCGGTGACGACGGGCTTGCCCTGCGTGATGGTGCCGGTCTTGTCGAGCACGACGGTGTTGACGCTGTGCGTCGTCTCAAGCGCTTCGGCAGACTTGATGAGGATGCCGTTCACCGCGCCGCGGCCCGTGCCGACCATGATGGCCGTCGGCGTGGCGAGACCCAGCGCGCAGGGGCAGCTGATGACGAGAACGGAAATACCGATGGACAGCGCAAATTCCACGCTGTGGCCCGTCAGCAGCCATGCTGCCGTTGCGATGACGGCGATCGTGATGACGACGGGGACGAACACGCCGCTCACCTTATCGGCGAGCTTGGCAATGGGCGCTTTGGAGCTCGTGGCCTCGTCCACAAGGCGTACGATCTGGGAAAGGGCGGTATCGTCGCCGACCTTCGTCGCGCGCATCTTGAAATAGCCGGATTTGTTGATGGTCGCGCCGATGACGGCATCTCCTGCCTGCTTTTCAACGGGGATGCTCTCGCCCGTCAGCGCGGATTCGTCGACCGAGGACGTTCCCTCGAGCACGACGCCGTCGACAGGGATGCTCTCGCCCGCCTTGACGATCAGCACGTCGCCGAGTTGGACCTCCTCGACGGGGATGACGCTCTCGACGCCGTTGCGCTCGACCGTCGCGGTCTTGGGCGCAAGGTCCATGAGCTTCGTGATCGCGTCGGAGGTCTTTCCCTTGGCGCGGGCCTCCATCGTCTTGCCCATGGTGATGAGCGTCAGGATCGTGCCTGCGGACTCGAAGTACAGCTCTATCATATAGGTGTGCACCGTATCCATGTCCATCTGGCCAAAGCCGATGCCGATCTTATAGATGGCGTAGATGCCGTACACGATGGCGGCGCTGGAGCCCAGTGCGATCAGCGAATCCATGTTCGGCGAGCGCTGCCACAGCGTCTTGAAGCCGACGATATAGTACTGTCGGTTGATATAGACGATGGGCAGCAGCAGCAAAAACTGCGTGAATGCGAACGTCATCGCATTTTCCATGCCGAGGAAGCACGCGGACAGCGGCCAGCCCATCATGTGGCCCATCGAGAGATAGAACAGCGGGATGGTGAAGATGAGCGAGAGGGCGAGACGCTTTTTCATGTCGCTGTACGCCTTCTGCGCGGCGCTGGCACCGCCCGCTTCTGTGGCTTGCGCGGCGGGGGCGCTGCCGGGCTTTGCATGCAGGGATGCGCCGTAGCCCGCCTTTTCGACCGCGGCGATGATCTGCGCGGACGAAAGCTGGGATTCGTCGTATTCGACGACCATGCTGTTTTTCAGCAGGTTGACCGCGACCTGCTGCGCGCCCGGCTGCTTGGACACGGCCTTTTCCACGCGGCTGGAGCAGGCGGCGCAGCTCATGCCGGTCACGTCATAGGTTTCCTTTTTCAATTTGATTCCTCCTTCGGGACAAATACAATACCCATGTGGGGTATTTTTGATTTGCCAACAGTATAGGTCGGAAATTGGAGGATTGTCAAGACCTCTTTTCGAGAAATTTCCGTTTGGGCGAAAGTTGCGGCGTTTCGGTCGGGAAAACTTACCGCCGCCGCGCCGCTGGACAGCTTGCATCCCTTATGATAAACTGACGGCATGAGTTTTATGATAAGCAGGTGAAAAATGAAGCAAAAACATATCTTGAAATGGCTTGGCATCGCACTGGGCGTGTACCTTTTATATGGGGTGCTGACAGCCATTCTCGTCCCGCTGCCGCAGAAAGAGGCGACAGGGGAGCTGTGGAGCCGGTATGAAGCCCAATTGAGTACGGACGCGGCACAGGAGCGTGTGAAAAACATCGAGGATACGGACAGTGCGCTGCTCTGGCGCTTGCAGCTCATCGAAAGTGCGGAAAGGGAGGTCATCTTCTCGACCTTTGACCTGCGCGCGGACGGCAGCGGACAGGATTTGATGGCCGCGCTCTATGGTGCGGCGCAGCGCGGCGTGCGGGTGCGCGTCATCGTCGACGGGCTGAACGGTTTTCTGCATCTGCAAAACAGCGGCGTTCTCCGCGCCCTCGCAGCGGAGGAGAATGTGGAGGTGCGCTTTTATGATCCCATCGACCTGCTGCGCCCGTGGAAGCTCAACTACCGTCTGCACGACAAGTATCTGATCGCCGACGGGAGCAAATACATCCTCGGCGGAAGAAATTCGAACGATTTGTTCCTCGGCTCATATCAGGAGAACCAGAACATCGACCGCGACGTGCTCGTCGTGTCGGACGGGGGAGAGGGCAGCTCGGTTTCCCAGCTTTTGATGTATTTTGAAAGCGTCTGGTCGCAGCCGGAGAATCAGACCATCACAGGCAAGACGTCCTCGCAGACCGATGCGCTGCAGGAGCGCTACGCGGCACTATGCGCGGTGCATGGAAAAGAGCTTGCCGCTGTCGACTGGGAGGTGGAGACCGCGGCGGTCACGCATGTGAGCCTTCTCAGCGGCTCGCCGCGCGCGGAGGCGAAAGCGCCTGAGCTGTGGGACGCGCTTGTCCACCTGATGGCGCAGGGCGATGACGTCCTGCTGCAAACGCCGTACATCATCTGCAACGACAAAATGTATAACGATTTGGAAGCACTTGCCGAGACGCGGCAGCTGCGCGTGCTGACGAATGCCGTTGAAAACGGCGCGAACCCGAGCGGCTGCTCGGACTACTTACGCGAAAAGCAAAATATTTTATCGCGCGGCGTCGACGTGTACGAGGTCGTCTGCGGCCAGTCGCTGCACACGAAGACAATTTTAATCGGAAACGATTTGAGCGTCGTCGGTTCATTCAACGCCGACATGCGCAGCGCATATCTCGACACGGAGTTGATGCTCGTCATCGAGAGCGAGGAGGTCAATGCCGCGCTGCGGCAGGAGAGCGTACAGTACATCGACCAGAGCCGCCTCGCCCTGCACGACGGCGGCACGGAATACGGCGCGCGGTTTGAAGAAATGACGCTGCCTTGGGCAAAGCGCGCGCTGTATACGATTCTGAGCGTTGTCCAGCGCCCGATCCGCCACCTGCTGTAACGAAAAAACGCGGCATAGCGGAAAATGAGGGAAAGGAATGCGGATTTTGCCCGTATTTCCGTTTTTTCACCTTGCAAAAGACGTTCGGGTTTGCTATGATAAAAAATACGTATGGATACGTTCCGCTTTTTGTGGAGACAGAGGATAAGAAAGGAAGATCGTTATGATTTACACGACCGAAGTGCAGCATATGTGCCCCGTTGCGAAGGGCGCATATCACGGTCCGGCCCCGATCCCCGAAGAGGGCAAGTGGGTCCAGGCCAAGCAGATCGCCGATATTTCCGGCTTCACCCACGGCATCGGCTGGTGCGCACCCCAGCAGGGCGCCTGCAAGCTGACGCTCAACGTCAAGGAGGGCGTCATTCAGGAGGCTCTGATCGAGACCATCGGCTGCTCGGGCATGACCCATTCTGCTGCCATGGCTTCCGAGATTCTGATCGGCAAGACCATTCTCGAAGCGCTGAACACCGACCTTGTTTGCGACGCCATCAACACCGCCATGCGCGAGCTGTTCCTGCAGATCGTCTACGGCCGCACCCAGTCCGCCTTCTCTGAGGACGGCCTTGCTGTCGGCGCGTCCCTTGAGGACCTCGGCAAGGGCCTTCGCTCCCAGGTCGGCACGATGTTCGCCACCGCCGAAAAGGGCCCCCGTTACCTCGAGATGGCCGAGGGCTACTGCTCCCGCGTCGCGCTCAACAAGGAAAACGAGATCGTCGGCTACGAGTTCATCAACCTCGGCAAGATGATGGACTTCATCAAAAAGGGTATCGATGCGAACGAAGCGCTCGAAAAGGCCAAGGGTCACTATGGTCAGTGGGACAACGCTGCCAAGTACATCGACCCGCGTCAGGAATAAGGAAGGGAGGACGAAACAATGGCTTTATTTGAAAACTACGAGAGAAGAATCGACAAGATCAACGGCGTCCTCGCTCAGTACGGTATCTCTTCCGTCGAAGAGTGCCGCGAGATCTGCAAGGCCAAGGGCTTTGACCCGTATGAGATCGTCAAGGGCATCCAGCCCATCTGCTTTGAAAACGCCTGCTGGGCGTACACCGTCGGCGCGGCCATCGCCATCAAGTCCGGCGTGAAGTCCGCGGCCGAAGCCGCCAAGATGATCGGCGTTGGCCTGCAGTCCTTCTGCATCGACGGCTCCGTCGCCGAGGACCGCAAGGTCGGTCTGGGCCACGGCAACCTCGGTGCGATGCTGCTGTCCGACGAGTCGAAGTGCTTTGCCTTCCTCGCCGGTCACGAGTCCTTCGCCGCCGCTGAGGGCGCGATCGGCATCGTCCGCAACGCCAACAAGGCCCGCAAGGAGCCCCTGCGCGTCATCCTGAACGGCCTCGGCAAGGACGCCGCTCAGATCATCTCCCGTATCAACGGCTTCACCTATGTTCAGACCCAGTTCGACTACTTCACCGGCAAGCTGAATATCGTGCGCGAGATCCGCTACAGCGAGACCGAGCGCGCCGACGTCCGCTGCTACGGCGCTGACGACGTCCGCGAGGGCGTGGCCATCATGCATTCCGAGGGCGTGGACGTCTCCATCACCGGTAACTCCACCAACCCGACCCGCTTCCAGCACCCCGTCGCCGGCACCTACAAGAAAGAGTGCATTGAGCAGGGCAAGAAGTATTTCTCCGTCGCCTCCGGCGGCGGCACGGGCCGTACCCTGCACCCGGACAACATGGCCGCCGGCCCTGCCTCCTACGGCATGACCGATACCATGGGCCGCATGCATTCCGACGCACAGTTCGCCGGCTCATCCTCCGTGCCCGCGCACGTTGAGATGATGGGCTTCCTGGGCATGGGCAACAACCCGATGGTCGGCGCCACCGTCGCCGTGGCCGTCGCTGTTGCGGAGAGCCTGAAGTAAGAGGGAAAACCGCAGGGTTTGTCCTTCCAAGGTTCCAAAACCTGATTTTTCATCAAACATAAGCAGGAAGCACATCCTTCGCACGAAAATGCGGAAGATGTGCTTCCTGTTTTTGCGTATTGGGAGGGAAAAACCGTGAAGAAAATCAGGATGTGCTTCCCGAATGAGAAGACGTTCAGGGAAGGGTTCGAAGAGTATATTTTGGACTGTAAGGCCCGCAATCTGTGGGATGGAACAATCAACCATTATCAGGAATCCATCAAGCAGATTTACAAGCGAATCGCACCAGATACGCTGATCTCTTCGATGTGTCAGCAAACCATCCGCAGAATTGACAGCGGTACGGTTGGCAATGCGGTCCCCGGTAAGGCAGAAGCCGTTATAGAAGGAATCTTAACAGATGAGATCGCAGAGGTCGCCATCGCTACAGAAGAGCAGACTGGGATCGCTTTCAGATGGGAAGAAAAAATGGGTGCGTTGTGATCCGTGCGGAAGGCAAGAGTGCTCATGCCTCCACGCCTTGGGAAGGAAACAGTGCACTTACTGGCTTGCTGGCGCTGCTGATGCAGTTTCCCTTTGCCGACTGTGAGGGACAGCGCCGCCTGCGCGGATTGACAGAGCTGTTTCCGCACGGCGCATTTTACGGTGAGGCAGCTGGCGTGGCGCAGGCGGATGAATTGTCCGGCCGGTTGGTGCTGAGCTCCAACGTGCTTCATTATGCGGAAGGCGGTATGTCCGGCCGCATAGACTGCCGCGCGCCGATGTGTGCCAGCGAAGAGACTGTGCTTGAGGTGCTGCGTGAAAAACTGGCGGCTTATGGCTTGTATCTTCCGGAGAGCTGCAAAATGGTCCCCCCCATTACGTTCCGGAAAATAGTCCGTTTATCCAGACGCTTTTAGGCTGCTATGAGCAGGTCATGGGCGAACCGGGCAAGTGCCTTGCTATTGGCGGCGGGACATATGCGCACTTTCTGAAAAATGGCGTGGCGTTTGGCGCTTCCCGATTAGGTGTAGATTATCACATGCACGGTGCAAATGAGTACCTTGTGGTAGATGAGATCGTGCGAAGCGCGGAGCTGTTTGCGCTGACCATTGTTGCACTTTGCGGCGAACACGCTGAGCCGATGTAAAATGCGGTTATTATTTGTGCTGTGTTTTTTGACAGACGAATCGGATTCTTGCAAAAATGCCCAAAGATGTCAATAGAATCCGTTCGCCTGCGCAAGAATTTTATGGCGTGCGGACAGAAAAGACTTTTTCGTGCTGCGAGACGGCGACAGACGGCAGATCTCATGGCGATAATGACGAATTTCTGTCATTGAAGTGTTTTTCGTAGGAATACATCTGTCCGCTCCTTGCAATTTTCTGCACATAAAGATATAATAAAGGCCGTTAGTGAAAGCGCCTTTGCGGCCTGAGCAGAGAGAAGAGGATCGTAAGAGCGTTAGATTTTGAAAAGAAAGAAGATGCCCCTATGAATCCCTTTATGAAGATCCTTAAAAAAATTGCCGCCGCGTATAACGGCGTCAGCCTGATTTTGCGCATCGCGATCGGCCTTGTCGTCGGCGTGATCCTGGCGCTGGTCTGTCCCGGCGCGACGTGGTTAAAGGAGCTTGGCAACCTGTTTGTCGGCGCGCTCAAGGGCATTGCCCCCGTGCTGGTGTTCGTCATCGTGGCGAGCGCGCTGGCGCAGGGCTCGTCCAAGCTCGACCGCCGCTTCGGCACGGTCGTGTGGCTCTACATGCTTACGACGTTCGTCGCCGCGGCGCTGAGCGTTGTGACCAGCATGCTCTTCCCGCAGATGCTCCTGCTGGCCGAGGCCGCTGAGGCCGAGGTCATCCCGCAGGGCCTTGGCGAGGTCATGCACACGCTGCTGTCCAACATCGTCTCGAACCCCATCTCCGCCATTATGAACGGCAACTACATCGGCATTCTGATGTGGGGCTGTCTCTTCGGCGTGGCGATGAAGAAGCTCGGTGCGGACTCGACGAAGGTCTTCCTCAGCAACACGGCGGACGCGGTGTCCACCATCGTGCGCTGGATTATCAATTTGGCACCGTTCGGCATCATGGGCCTTGTGTTCACGAACGTTGTGAGCAACGGCCTTGCGATCTTCACCCAGTACGGCAAGCTCCTGCTGCTTTTGGTCGGCACGATGCTCTTCATGGCGCTTGTCATCAACCCCATCATCATCTTCATCTATCTGCGCTGCAATCCCTATCCGCTGGTGTTCCGCTGCCTGCGTGAAAGCGGCCTGACGGCGTTCTTCACCCGCTCTTCCGCGGCGAATATCCCCGTGAACATGGCCATGTGCGAAAAGCTCGGCTTGGACAAGGACTTCTACTCCGTCTCTATCCCCCTCGGCGCGACGATCAACATGGACGGCGCGGCCATCACCATCACCATCATGACGCTGGCCGCGGCCAATACGCTGGGTATGCAGGTCTCGCTGCCTGCGGCGATTTTGCTCTCGATCATGTCGGCCCTCGGCGCGTGCGGCGCTTCCGGCGTGGCGGGCGGCTCGCTGCTGCTCATCCCGATGGCATGCTCGCTGTTCGGCATCTCGAACGACATCGCGATGCAGGTCGTCGGCGTCGGCTTCATCATCGGCGTCATTCAGGACTCTGTCGAGACCGCGCTCAACTCTGCGGGCGACGTCGAGTTCGCCGCAACGGCGGAGTATCACCAGTGGCTCAAGCAGGGCAAGCCCCTGCCGGAATTCCTCGGCGGCAAGAAGAAGTAAAGCGTCAGAATGTGAAAACAAATAAAAGTGCGCCGGCTCAACGAGCCGGCGCACTTTTTGTGCGGCGATGCCGAACGATCGACGGGAGGGACAACTTCGTGCTTACTTTCGAACTACCCCATGCTATAATAAACAAACTTTGACCAATTTTGCATATTTATGACAGGTATCGAAAGCTGCCGCAAAGGAGACAAGCGCATGAAGCAAGCAGAACATCCGCCCGTGACCGCAGGGGCGAACAGTGCGGCAGAATACAGCCTTGCGCTCATCGATCAGCTCGCGCGTATCGACCGCACGTGCAGCAAAGAGGAGATGGACGAATTGGTCTGCCGCCTGCTGAGTCTGATCGGCGAGGCCATGCAGTCTGACCGCGTGTTTCTCTTCGAGCGGCTGGAGGGGACGGCGGAGGCCTATTGCAACACCTTTGAGTGGTGCGCGAACGGCGTCGCGCCGCAGATCGGCAACCTGACGGAGATCGTTCCCTCGGACATGCCCTACTGGCTGGAGGTCTTCGGCCGCGGCGAGACGATCGTCATTCCCAATATTGAAGATGTGAAAACGCAGATGCCGAGCGAGTACGAGCTCTTAAAGGCGCAGAGCATCCACTCCGAGATCGCGGTGCCGGTCTTCTATCGCGGCAATCTGAGCGGCTTTTTCGGCCTTGACAATCCGCTGCGGGCGATGACGGCCGGCCAGCTCCGATTGCTTGCCTTTGTCGGCGGGCACCTCGGCAGCGCGCGGGAAAATCTGCGCATGCTGACGCTGCTGGAAGAAAAGCAGAAGTCACTCGAGCAGAACTTGCAGAGCACCTTGAGCAGCAGATGCTCAAGGTGCTCTGCAAGGACAGCACGTCCGTCTACCGCGTGGATCTGATGAACGACCGGGCCGAGATCGTCAAGATCGAGGAGCACTCCAACTCCGCGGGCGACCTGCTCCCGCACGGGCCATTATGAGGAGATTGCAAGCGAGCGGCAGATGCACCGTCTGACCGGACACAGTGGTAAAGCAAGCATCCATATGAGTGCGGCGAGCAAGCAGAGCATCGTGCCGGAGTATCTGCCCTATGTTGAACCGTTTTTTGACCTTTCGACGCTCGCGGAGAGACTGCGGCACGAGGATTCCGTGATGCTTGAATACCCCGTGAGGGACGGCAACTGGCATCTCACGCGCTTCATCTCGGGGAAGCTGCACGACATTTCCCACAATGTGCTGCTCTCCGACCAGATCCGCCTCGGGCAGATCTATATGAACCTGCTCTCAAACGCCGTCAAGTATACGCCGGAAAAGCCGCTCACCGTGCTCGTGGGCGAGGACAACGACCTAAATTACGAGATCACCGCCGAGCAGCTGCGCGGCTACAGGGTGCACTGTGTGCGCGCTGTGAACGGGCAGGACTGCTTACAGCGGATCGAGCAGGCCGCGCCAGACGAGTTCGATGCGATCCTGATGGACATGCAGATGCCGGTGATGAACGGCCTGGAGGTGACCGCCGCCATCTGAAAGCTCGACAGCGAGACGGCGAAGCACATCCCCATCATCGCCCTCACAGCCAACGCCTACCATGAGGACATTCAAAAATGCCTCGCCGCGGGCATGAACGCCCACCTCTCCAAGCCCATCAACATCGACCGCGCGGTGCGCACGATCATCGAATGCGCCCGCACGGCGAAAGAGAACGGATAAAAGAAAAAGGCTCACGAAAGCATTGCTTTCGTGAGCCTTTTTGCGATATTTACTGCTTGTCGCCGCCAAATATCGAAATTTGACTCTCGTCGCTCTGGCCGTGCACCTCGGCGATGACGGCAAGACTTTCTTCGCTCGCGCCGCCGGGTTCGGCTTGCGGCATCGCGAGGAAGAAGCCCTGCAGAAGGTCGACGCCGAGCGACAGCACGGTGCGTACCTCGTCCGCGGTCTCAAGGCCCTCGGCCACGACCTTCATGCCGCGCTGGTGCGCGTAGGATACGGTGTTCGACACGATCTGGCGCTTATTGGCGTCGGTGTCGATGCTGCGGATGATGGACAGGTCAATCTTGATGTAGTTGGGAGAGAGCTCGAGAAGGCTGCGCTCGTTGCTGTAGCCGCTGCCGTAGTCGTCGAGCGCGAACGCACCAGAGCTGCCACAGATCGTCTGCTTGATGCGCAGCGCCTTGGGGTCGAGCACCTCTTCCTCCGTGATCTCAATGACGATGCGCGGCAGGATCGAGGCGTAGCGCGCGGAGTATTCCGAAAGCTCATCGGGCGTTAGATACTGGCTTGCAATCGAGTTGACGAACAGCAGCGCGCTGGGCACGACCTTACCGGCGTTTTCAAGCGTCTGATATGCACTTGACGCGCGGAAGAACGTGATGCGCTCGACCTCGTGCAGGCAGTTTTCCTCGCGCGCGAGGCGCAGCACGTCAGCAGGGGAGTGCAGCGTGGGAAGATCCACGCGCATGAGCGCTTCATAGGCAAAAACGCTGCCGTCCTTCGCGTCGATAATCGGCTGGAAGTGATAGGTGACAAGCTCCTCGTTGATGAGACGGCGGAACTCCTCATGGCAGCGTCTTTCCTGCAGGCTGGTGCGGTAGACCTCAGGGTCGAATTCCAGCAGCTCGCCCTTGCGCGAGTGCTTGACCTGATACATGGCAAAGTCCGCGTATTTGCGCAGCGTGATGAGATTTGTGCTGCTCTCGGGATACCACGCGACACCGCCGGAGACGCTCACGCGCAGCTCACGGCCGCTGGGAAGCTGGACGACAGACTGCTCAAGGGCGGCTTTCAGCGCGCGGATGTCCGCGCGCAGCGTATCCTGATCGTTGTAGCCGTAGAAGAGAGCATTGAACTCATCGCCGCTGATGCGCGCGCAGACGGTACGCGCGGGAGCGTTCTTGGCAAAGCATTCGCCTGTGCGGCGGATGTACTCGTCGCCCCAGTCGTGGCCGAATGTGTCGTTTATCTGCTTGAGGTTGTCGAGGTCGAACATCAAAAGCGCCGCGTGGCCGAGCTTTTCGGGTGAGCAGAAGAACTCGGCGCAGATGCGGCGGAAGGCACGGCGGTTGTAGAGGTCTGTGAGCGTGTCATAGTCGCGCTCGTGCTCAATACGCAGCTTTTCAAGCGTGTTGGCGGTCACATCCTCGGCAAGGCCGACCTGTGTGCCGTCCTCGTGCGTCGTCTCGATGCGAAGGTAGCGCTCTTTGCCGCTTGGCAGACGGATGTGGTAGAGCGTCGCGCCGTCGGGCGCGGGGGAGTGGGGGCATGAGCGCTCAAAGCGCTGCAAAAGCTCGCGGAAACTCTGCGCTGTTAAGTCGTCTGCGTCAACGCCGGGCATGCCGAGAAGGTCGAAGAAATTGTCGGTGACATAGATGCTGTCGGGAGCGGAGCGCAGCTCATAGCCGCCGAGCTCCACGCTTGCCATGTCCATGATGCGCAGAAACTTGGTCGAAGTATCGAGTACCTCGCGTCCGAGCTGCGTGAACGCGGAGGAGAACCGGTCGAGCTCGATGATGCCGGTGGCGGAGAGCGTGGGGATGGAGCTGCGGCTTTCACGCGCGTGCGCGACCTCGTCGGAAAGGCGCGAGATCGGGCGCGAGAGCTTGCGCGCCAGCACAAGACTGCTGAAAAGTCCTGCGGTGAGCACGACGAGGACCGCGATGATCAAGAGCCGCACCACATCGCCTGAAAAGGCGTAAAGCGCCGATACCGGCACCGAGCCGATAAGCAGCATCTGCTCATTGGAAAACGGCGCGTTGCGGTTGTAGAGCGTCAGCGGTGCCACGGCGGCGTGACAAAGGCCGAGGGGGGAGTCACTCTGGTAGCCGCCGCGCTTTGACGGCTTGAGCAGCAGCGCCTGGTCATAGGATTGCTGTGGCGCATTTGCAGCGGGGGAGGCGGAGATGACGCTGACGGTAAGGTCGTCTTTTCCGATGGCGGAATTCGATGCGACGCCGAGAAGATAGGTGCCCGAGCTGTCGTTCTGCAGCTCGGTGCCCGGCAGCAGGGCTTGCAGGTAGCTTTCAAGAATTTCGACGCCGAGCACGCCGTAGACCGTGCCGTCATCTAAAATAAGCGGGATGGTGTAGGCGATGGCGGAGTGATCGTCGCCGGAGAGCGTGTAGGGCGAGGACGTCCAGTGGCCGTAGTCCGCGGCGTCCAGTTCGCCGTTTCCGTGGTAGGCTGCCTGAAAGACAGGATAGAGAAAGCCACTGCTGCCGTTGGCCCCATAGTTGATCGAGGGCGTCCAGCTCGTGTCGGTCGCAATGTAGAGTGACTGTACGACCTGTGCGGGTGCGCGCACGAGCATAAGATCAGAATTGCGCTGCGAGGGGGAGGAATTCGGGTCAAGGTCGCGCAGGTAAAGGCAGGGCAGCGGCTCGCCCTTTTCGCGTGTGTCGAGATCGTGCGTGTTGAGCACGACAAAAATGCCGGTGACGGGGCGATGGCGCATCGAGGAGATCAGGCTGTCGCCGATCGAGAGCAGCAGGGGGGATGCGGCGTCGCTGCCGCTGTCGAGTGTGTCGAGGCTGATCTCGCCGTCGTCGAGCATGGACTGCGTCACGGCGTTGATCTTGCCCGCAAGCGACGAGAGGTCCTGCGCGTCGAGCATCTGGCCTTGCAGATAGTTTTGGCGGTTTTCCGTCTGTATCTGCAAGATGTCGACAGCATTCTGCTCAAGGCTCGTGTTGATGCGGCAGAGATAGAGAATGCCGACAAGCAGCGCGATCTCGATGAACAGGATCTAGAGCATGGAGCGCAGGATCGTATGGAAGATGGTGACATGCGGCACATGATCCGATGGTTTGCGAAAGAACATAAAACTGCCCCTTTTTGTCATTGAACAGTCACTCAGCCCTGAAAGGCCTCAAGCGATGCAAGCGTATCCTGATACCAGGCTTCAAAGCATTCGTCGGAAAGGAACTGCGCCGAGGCCTCTTCAAAGCTCTGTCCCTGCGCCATTGCCTCTTTGACCGCGGCGCGGTCGGCGCTTGCCTTATCGCTCATGGAATATTCAAGAATGGCGCGGGCGTTCGTGCCGCCGGAGAAGGCGTGGGGCGTGTAGAGATGGTTTGCGTTGACCGTGTCGACTGCGGCGGAGAGGACTTCGTCCATTTCGTCGCTGAGGGCAAGACCGCTTGCGCGGATCGCGTCGATGGAGTTGCCCTCGTGCGTGACGGGGAGGTAGCCTGAGTCGACAGAGAACGTGATGTTGTGCTCGGGTGAGGTGAACCATTTGAGGAACACGAGGCTCGCCTGAATCTCGGCGTCGCTCGCCTTCGTCACGACCATGCCCGCGCCCTGCTGCACGGCGTAGTCCTCGCCGTTCGCAAACTTCGGGCTTTCAAGCGCCTTGCGCGTGATGTCGTGGCTGTCCATGTCGTCGGCGATGACCTGCGTGGGGAAGAACGTCGCGCTCGAGGAGGAGCCGACGTAGGCGATGATATTGCCGGTCTTCACATCATCGCTGCGGAAGCGGCCGCTTGCGGAAAAGTAGCCCTTGATGAAGGGTACGTAGTAGTTATCCCAGAGGGTGCGCACGGCGTCGTGGTCAATCATGCTGCCGTCCTGTGCGTCGAAGATCGTGCAGCCGAGCTGCTTGGCGCCGATGAGCATGTAGTTCGCCATCGCGTCGCGGCCGAAGAACGCGCGTCCATCGTTCGGGATGTCGGGCGTCTGCGCGTCGGTCCACTCGTAGTAGCGTTCGGCGACGGAGACGAGGCCTTCGATCGTGGCCAAGTCGTCATAGGTCGCGCCTGTGGCGGCGGCGAACGGCTCCCAGTCCGTTTCATTGAGAAACAGCAGCTCCGCCGACTTGGCGACGGGGAAGATCTTGATACTGCCCGAGCCGGAGAAGTCGCCTTCGCTCAGATAGTCCTCAATAAAGGCGGCGCGGTCCTCTTCGCTTAGATAATCGCTCAGATCGGCAATTTGACCCATCTCATCGAGCGCGTAGGCAGTGTCGGCGTAGGCGGAGAAGATGTTGGGCATCGCCTCGGCACCGACCTTGCCCTCGGCAGAAGCGAGCACGTTTGTCTCAAGATCGGTCACGCTGCCGTGGCTGGAGCTCTCAACCGTGATGCCCTGTTCCTTGCCGACGGTCGAGTTGAACTTGTCGACGAGCGCGTTGAACGCTTCGAGCTGTTCACCGTTGTAGTACGTCCAGATCGTGATATTGACAGGGTTCGCCGGGGAAAATCCGGGGTCTGCCTTGCTGCTGCAGCCTGCGAGCAGCATCATCGCCGCCGCTGCGGCGAGCACGCGAGGGAGAAATTTGTTGTGAGCCATGATGCTTCCTTTCTATTTTGCGCGCCGTTCCGAGATGTGCAGACGAGCTGGCGCAGCAGAATGTCGGTGATGGTGCGCACATGCAGAATGTGCGTGCCGGATTCGAAATTGCGCGACTCGACGACGTGGCTCAGAATGTTGATGATGGCGCTGTTCGTCTTCTCGCGCTCGTAAACCTGCTCTTCGGCCAGGTGGACAAGGTGCTTCTGGCGCGCGTAGAGCGTGAGTGCGCTGCTCACGCGCCGCTGCGTGACCGTCAGGTTGAACGGGCGGCGGATGTAATCCGTTACGCCGAGCTCGTAGGCCTTCTGGATGAACGACTCGTCATCCTCGGACGAGGTGATGATGACGGGGATCTCCTGCAGCCAGTTGTGCTGCTTCATCACCTCGAGCACGCCGAAGCCGTCGAGGCGGGGCATGTTGATGTCGAGCAGCAGGTCGATGTCGAACTCGGAGTGCAGCAGATCGAGCGCCTGCATGCCGTCGTCGGCATAGAGGTATTCGTAGCGGTCGCCGAGGATTTCGGAAAGGATCTGCTGGTTCATTTTCGAATCGTCCGCGATCAGGATTCTGGCTTCGACCATAGTGTAGACCTCATACGCATTTTAGGGCGCGCTCTTTTGTAGAAATGCCGCCGCGGGGCGGGCGGACAAGAAAATAGGCACCGGAAAAGCCAGTGCCAAACAAAAACTGTTTATGCGTGTTTTTAAGAAACATTTGATACTTAGTGTAAACTTAGCACAGAACCACGGAACATTCAAGGGAAATTTTCCCAGTGTTTCTGCTGCTTTGCCGGAAGCAGCTGAAAAAGCGGGAGACGGGCAGCGCCTATATCGACAAGGCCTTCAAGCTCGGCGCGGTGGACTATGTGAGCCGCCCGTTTGTGCCGAACGTCATCCGCCGCCGCATCATGAACACGGTGCTGCTGCACACAAAAAAGCAGCAGCTCATGAGCGTGCTGGCAGACCGCTTCTACCGGCAGGAGAAAAACACCGAGCTGATGGTCGATATCCTCGGCCACGCGGTGGAGTGCCGCAGCGGCGAGGGCGGCACACATGACGCACGTGATCCTTGTGACGGGGCTTCTGCTCCAGTGCCTTGTCGGCAAGACCGACCGCTATCATTTAAAGCGCGAGGATATCGAGGCCATCCGCATGGCCTCGGGCCTGCACGACATCGGCAAGCTGCAAATTCCGGAGGAGATCCTGACCAAGCCCCATTCCCTCACGCCGGAGGAGTACGAGATTGTCAAGCGGCACACGCAGATCGGTGCAAAGCTTATCACCGACTTGCCGATCTATCAGAACGAACGGCTCGTCAAGTACGCCATTGAGATTTGCCGCTGGCACCATGAGCGGTGGAACGGCGAGGGCTATCCCGACGGCCTCAAGGGCGACGCCATCCCCATCGCGGCGCAGGTCGTGTCAGTCGCGGACGTTTACGACGCGCTCACGAGCGAGCGGTGCTATAAAGAGGCGTTTTCGCACGAAAAGTCGATGCGCATGATTCATTCGGGCGAGTGCGGCAGCTTTAATCCGCTGCTGCTTGAATGCCTTGATGAGATCGCCGTGCGGCTGCAAAAGGAGCTGTCCGTCGTGCCGCACCTTGACCAAGGGCACAGCGAGGCGCGCTGCACAGTGGAAGAACTTTATGCAAGCCGCAGCGAGGACAGTACCACGCGCGTGGCGATCCAGCTCGAGGAGGAGCGCGGCAAACGCCAGTTTTTCAGCGAGCTGACGGACGAGCTGTGGTTTGAATACACGACAAATCCCGATGCGATCGCGCTCTCGGCCAGCGCAAGCAAGCGGACGGGTCTTCCCAAGGTCGTGGTCGATCCGGCGGGGAGTGCCGATTTTCTCGCCGTGGTGGGCAGAAAAACGCTCAACGAGATCCGCGGCTGGGCCGAAACCGCCACGATCGACGAGACGTATTTTGAAACCGAGGCCGAGATTAGACTCGACGGCGCGATGCACTGGTGCAAGCTCGCGATCATGGTGACGTGGTCGTCAACCGAGGCGGGACGCTACAATTCGCTCGTCGGCATCATCCGCGATATCGACAAGAGCTACCGCCATTTGACTGACGTGCAGGAGACGGTGCAGCACGAGAGTGCGCAGGCGCTCACGCCGATGATGAGCGGCACGGCGGACGACGTGCTGCGCGTGAGCAAGGAGCAGGTGGACGGCCTTTTGGCGGGGTATCGCCGTATCTTTGACATTGCGCGGCTGGTTGCCCCGACGATCTGTGTGGAGCTGACGAAAACGGATGAGGGCTACACGCTTAAAAAGAGCGAGCACTGCTACGCGGTGTGGAAAAAGAAGCGCCGCTGCGAAAACTGCATTTCGCAGGAGGTGCTGCGCACGCACAAGCCACAGACGAAGATCGAAACGCACGAGAGCGATATCTATTATGTACTCGCGTCGTTCATCGAGGTGGACGGCAGGCCGTATTCGCTCGAGCTGGTCAAGCGCATCAAGAGCGACGACATGTTCGAGCGCGAAAATGTGCTCAACCAGCTGCTCGTGCGCAACCGGCAGGTGTATATGGACTCGGTCACCAAGGTCTACAACCGCCGCTATTACGACGAGCGGCTCAAGAATCTGGAGGGCCGGTTCTCGTTCGCCATGATCGACATGGACAACTTCAAGCACATCAACGACCGCTTCGGCCATCAGGCGGGCGACGCGGCGCTCTATCGCGCGGCGCAGGCCATCAAATCGCAGATCCGCAGCGACGACGAGCTCGTGCGCTACGGGGGCGATGAATTCTTCCTGCTGTTCCGCGACCTGCCGCAGCAAATTCTGGAGAAGAAATTGCAGTCCATCCGCGCCGCGCTTGACGAGATCGTCATTGAGGAGTATCCTGAACTGCACATCAGCGCAAGCATCGGCGGCGCGTTCGCGGCGGGACGCATCTCAAGAACGATCTGCAGGGCGGACCTTGCGATGTATCAGGCCGAATTGAAAAAGGATTGCGTAGCAATTTATCGAGAGGCGAAAGAACGTGAAACTTGACGAATTTTTCCGCTGCGTCGGCGGCGACTACGGCGAAGCCAAGGCGCGTTTTCAGAACGACGAGCGCATCGTGCGTTTCCTTAATATGTTCCCGGGCGACGACAGTATGCAGAACCTGAGAAACGCGATGAATGCGGGTGACACGCCTACGGCGTTCCGCGCGGTGCACACGCTCAAGGGTGTGGCGCTGAACTTAGGACTCGGCTCGCTTGCTCACGCCAGCTCTCAGATGACGGAAGCGCTGCGCGGTCAGAATTCGCTGCCTGAAAGCGTACAGCCACTCTATGTGGCGGTGCAGAAGGAGCACACTGCCGTGTGCAGCGCGCTCGAGCAGCTCGAAAAGTAATTGAGAATAAGAAAAAGTCAAAACCGAACGGTATCGACTTTTCTTTTTCGTTTTGGTACAAAATAAGCATAGCACCCGAAGC
>OJQG01000379.1_pt1 | contig 25282 bp, 19 predicted proteins | sample 1598701 | NCBI WGS metagenome assembly OJQG01 (sample SAMN03922504, study PRJEB24848) | human gut metagenome | isolation source: stool sample | host: Homo sapiens | place: Germany | collected 2011-11 | reverse complement strand
TCCTCTCTGGTCTCGTGGGCTCGGAGATGTGTATAAGAGACAGAAATTACATCAGGCGCTGCACAACGGCAGGCGGTTAGTCACGTACCCCGAAAGGGGGTGACGAAATGCGAATTACGTTTCATATCAAGCAGTTTACTGTGACGATTATCGTAAAAAGCAGAAACCGCCACTCCGGCAAGTGACGGTTTCTATGATTGAAACTACTTACGAACCGGACTAACCGCTTGTCGCAGCGCCCTTTTCTACCTCCATTATACCCCGCTTTCCCGCGTTGTCAAGGCGGAAAATTTTTCCTCCGTTGCACCGGTTCGTCCCAAAAACCGCTTTACAGCTTTATAGCTGTAAACGGTCCGCGCAAATGCGCGGGCTGCACAAAATGAGGAGGAAAAACATGTACAACAAAACCTATGAACGACCCCGGACCCAGATCGAAAAGTGCGAGCACTTAGCGCGGATGAAATTCGAAAACCCGATCGAAAAGGCGCAGCGCGAGCAAAACGAGCGCAAATACCGCTTCTCGAGCATCGATGAGGCGCTTGGTGTGCTGTCCGTCATGCTCGGACGCTGAAAGGGGGCGGGACAATGGATAAGACCGCAAACTACAACCTCCCGCAATGGGTCGGGACCGACCCGATCCGAATGAAGCCGTTCAACGACGCGTTCGACGGCATCGACTTGGCGCTCAAGGCCAACGCCGACGCGGCGCAGGCGCTGCAAAGCGGCAAGGCCGACGGCGCGGCAACGAACGCGGCGCTCGCCGCCCTGGCCAAAAACCTCGGCACGGCGGGGCACAACTGCCGCGTGGCGTTCGGCTCGTACGTCGGCGACGGCAACGTCGGTCAGGCCGCGCCCACCACGCTTGCAAGCCCGTTTTATCCGGTGCTCGTGCTGGTGCAGCGCGTCATTTCCGGCAACAACAGCATCGCCAACCCCAGCGTTTTTGTCCGCCCGAACGACAAGGGCACCAACGCCGCGGACAAGTCCACCATGGACTCGCTGCTCTACCTCACGTGGGCGGACGATTCCGTCTCGTGGTATTCCTACAACACCGGCGGCGCGTACGCCCAGCTCAACACCTACGGCACGACGTATCTGTATATCATCCTCGGCTACGACAAGGCGACGGAGGACGCGGAGTAAGAGAATATGGCAAAAAACACCCCCGAGGCGAAAGCCTCGGGGGTGAAAAACTATGCTGAATGGTTCAGCTTAGTTTATACTCAATTCTAAATTAGGCCTGATAGACCGTGTTCAGAACAAAGTAGTAAGTGTTGCCGTCATTGCCGGTAACAGTAAGGCGAACCCAAGTAGCATCAGCGGCAGAGGAAACGGTCAGGTCGCCAGTGATGGTGGCATAAGCGCCATTTCCACCGTTGGCAGCGCCGTCCCAGTACTCATAAGCCTTGACAGTACCGTTAGTAACCGTGGCACTGAGCTTAGCCAGCTCAATCTTGTCACCGTCAGTGAAGGTGACAGTACGATAGGCGTCATTCTTGTTGGGATCAGAGCCGGAATAGGCCTTAACCTGATAGCCGTAGAAAGAGGTCAGCTCGGGAGCGACAACTTCCTTGGCTGCCAGAGTAACAGTGTAGACGTTGGTCTTGGTGTCATCCTCAGAGACGACGGTAACGGTAGCCTGCTTGCTCTCGCCGAAGGTAGCATCACCGGCGATAGTGACAACCGCGTTCTTGTCGGCAGCCTTGGCGGTAACCTTGGCAGCAGCGCCGAGGTCACCAGTCACAGTAGCGGAGAACGGGGTAGCAGTCTGCTCGAACTTAACAGTCTCATCGTTGACATAGACGGTAGCGTCAGCAGAATCACCGAGCTTGTTGCCGAGGTAGATCACAGTCGCGAAGCCCTCGTACTTGGTATCCTTGGAGACAGCCCAAACGCCGTAGTCCTCAAGGACAGCCTTGGTGATAGAGGTGACCTCATCGCCATCCCAGGTGATGATCTTGGCATCGTCAAGGTCGATGACGTTCAGAGCGGAGCTATCCAGCGTGCTCATGGAACGCAGGACGTTGGCGCTCAGGGTGTACTCGGTGATGTAGTCAGCCTTTTTGGTGTTCTTGGTCCAAGTATCAACGTCGGTCTTCTCGGTAACGAGGACGACCTTTGCAGCGTCGGTCAGGACACCATAGGTGCTGTTGATGAGGCTCTTGCTCCAGCCACCATCCTTGACTTCGAAGAGCTTGCCTTCGCCAGCAGCCAGCTTCTCGCCGACTTCCTTAGCAACCTCAATGGCCTTGAGCTCGCCGTCAACATAAGCATTGACGTAGTAAGCCTTGTCGGCGCTGTCGTACCAGTAGTTGCTCTTGCTGGCCTCGGGCATGAAGATGTAGGTGCCGAAAGCGGACTCGTTAGTCGCATTCTTGATGTAGACGCGGGTGACATAGTCGTTGTCGCTCACGGTGAAGTAAGCCTCAACGCTGTTCTCAGCGTAGTCAGGCAGGGTCTTGAGCGTGTAGGTGTTGTAGACGTACTCATCCTTGTCATTCAGCTCGCGGACGATGAACTGAGTGTTGCTGGTCAGAGCGTACTTGGTGGTCGTAGCACCGCTCTTAACGTTCATAACAGTGGACTCAGCCTTGATGGTGACGTTCTCAGCATACTCGATGTAGGTATCAACGAGCTTGGTTTCCTTATCAACAGTCTTGGTGGAGATACCCTGCAGGTTCACGCCGCCGTCCTTGTTGGTCTCAACCATGAACAGAGCCATGCCTTCGTAGCCTTCGTTGTACTTATCGGAGGTGGAGACATAGGCAACCTTCTTGCCGTCAACGATTGCAACGTCAGAAGCGGTATCGCCCTGTTCGGTAGTGGCATTGTCCTTATTCACATCGAAGTTACCGGAGAAGCCCTTCATATTGGCCAGACCATCGATGGAAGCGATCTCAACGGATTCTTCCTTACCGTCCATGTAGACGAGCGTACCCTGCGCGTGAGCGCCCTTGCCGGAGACCCACTCGATGTCCTTCAGAACAGCATAGTTGGTGTTGTCGATAGCAGAGCTGCCGATTACATTACCAAACTGATCGAGGAACCAGGTGTACTTGACGGAACCGTCCTTGCCGGCGTCGTTCAGATAGAAACGATAAGCGTCGTCATAGTCCTTACCGTCGATGGTGTGCATGTCAGCCTTGTAGTAGATCTTGCTCTGGACACCCTCGAAGGACTCAGCCTTAGCGACGATCTCAACGAGATCGGACGTTTGTGCAGCCTTGTTGGTGGTACGGATGATGCTGACATCCTTAGCATCGTTCACGTTGACGAGAACCCAGTCCTCCTCAGCGTAGTCATTGCCCTTGACATAGAGGGTAGTGGCCTTGCCGTCGTCGGTCTTGTAAACGTCGAGCGCAAGGTAAGCATCACGGGTGGTGTGATCCTTGCTGTCGACCTTCTTCTCGACAACCTCGTTGACATAAGCCAGATAGGTGTCGATCACGACCATGCGATAGTCGCCGTCCTTGTTCTCGTAGAACTCGATCTGCTGGCCCTGAGCACCGAGCTTAGCCTTGGTCTCAGTAGCGGTCAGGGTGTCAGTGCCCTTCTTCACGCCGTTGGTGTAGATTTCAACAACGTCAGCGGACTTCTTGACGCCGAGAGCAGCGCAGATGTCGCACTCAGTAGTGGCAACATTGAAGGAAGCGTCGGGCTTATCAACGACGGTGGTGGACTTATCACCGACGTTGTACTCCCAAGTGGTGGCCGGACGGCCCCAATCATCGCTGTCATCCTTCGGGGTCAGCTTGAAATTCTGGTGACCGAGGGTCTCGTTGTCCTTGAAGAGCTTGCTGTCAGCCTTGGAGCCGCTGAAGCTCACGGTCTGATAACCGAACGCAGCGGTGTAGGTGACCATCGGGGCATCAGCGATGGCGCGGAACAGCAGCTCCGCGACGAGCTCACGGGTGGCAGGAGCGTTGAGGTCAACGCCCTTGACGTTGTCGAGAACGTGAGCCTGCTGCGCGGTCTGCGCAACATGCAGGGCCCAGTCAGCACCGGAGAACTCACCGTTCTTGTCGTAGCCGATGGCACGCAGGATCATGGCGAGGACTTCGTAACCGGTGACCTTGCCGGAGGGCTGGAAGGTACCGTTGGGGTAGCCCTTGACCAGCTCAGCGTTGGCGCAGTAGCCGATGTAGCCAGCGGCCCAACCGGCACCGGTCATGTCGCTGAACTTGTTGTAGGTGGCGTACAGGGAAGCCTTAGCATCCTTGACGTCCTGAGTGTAGACGCGATAGACGATCGCGGCCACCTCAGCGCGGGTGATGTCGCCCTGGGGCTGGAAGGAACCGTCCTCATAGCCCTTGAACACACCCATGCCGTTCAGGACGGCGACGGCTTCTTCGTAGGTGTCAGAAACCTTATCGGCATCCTTGAAAGCGGCGTTGGCGCTGACGGCCAGAGACAGAGTCATGACCAGAGCCAGCACCATTGCGAGTAACTTTTTCATAGGTGTTACTCTCCTTTCATAAATTTCCATCCCCTTGAGGCCGAACACCCGCCGCCTCTCCCGCTTTCCCGTGGTTGCTGCCAAAATTTTCAAATCCTCAAATTGTTGCGGAAATAATAGAAAATAAGCAAAATTTGGCAGAATCAACGTGAAATCGTTCGATTCGGTGGATATCGCATCCCCTTAAAGATGGTTCGTTTGTCAGAAAGGAGCAAGTTTCGGCGTTTCTCGGCTTACTTACCGTGGCATGCCGATCCCGTAACTAAGTCGGGAACGCACCGTTCCCCACCCTTTCTGCACTGTCACCTTACCACACCCAAAATTTCAAGTCAACGCTTTCGCCCCATCTGTAACACACTTGTAACAAACCGCCGCTTCTGTTACAGCTTGACATAAAACCCCCGCTTTCGCCATTATCCGCCACCACATACATATAATATATAAGCACAGATATGAAAAAAGCGGCCTAAGCCGCTTTTTGTGATTTTAGACCCGCGCAGCGGTCAGGCGGCAAGTAACAGTAGTCCGCGCCGCCGCGCGGGGAGCGAAATTTCCCTTTTCCAGCCGCGGCCCGCCGAAAAAAGGAAAGCCCGCTCATAAGAGCGGACTTTCGCCAATATTTTTTGCACAACCCCGTACAACCCAAAAAAATTGCGCGCCCGCAGGCGCGCAATGATCTTGATCGTTTTTTGTCGCGGCAGAAGGTGAATTGCCGCAAAGCGGCAAGAGAAGCCGCCCTGGGGCGTGTGCGTGACAAAAAAACACCTCTCACGCCGCAAACGTGCGCGCCTACGGCGCGTGCGCTGCCGCGGCGTGCAATCCAAAATCAAAAAAGGCGGCTTTCGCCGCCTTTTTTGAAGTTCTTTACTGAATCTCGATCTGCTTCGCGTTCACCACCGCGCTCTTCTTCGGCATGTTCAGCTTGAGCACGCCGTCATTGTACTGCGCGGAGATGTCCGCGACCTCGACGCCGCTGATGTCGAACGCGCGCTGGTAGCTGCCGTAGCTGCGCTCGCAGCGGACGTAATTGCCCTTCTTGTCCTGATCCTCGTGCTCGCTGTGGCGCTCGGCGCGAATGGTCATCGTGTCGCCGTCCACATCGACGTGGATGTCCTCTTTCTTGAAGCCCGGCAGATCAGCTTCCAGCAGGTAGCTGTCGCCCTTGTCCTGAATATCGGTCTTAAACTCGCTCAGGCCGCGGCCCCACGAGCCGTCGCCGAAGAATGCGCGCTCCATCTGATCCCAGGGATCATAAGCCGCAACGTGATTGTTTCTGCGTTCAAAAGGTCTAAGTTCAAACATAATACAAAGCCTCCAAATCTATTCGGGCGAGCCGCTTTTGCAGCCCGCGTGGTTTACATTTCTTTCGTTCCCCTCGGAACAATTTTGAGTATAGTCACGCCCTGTGAACAAAAATACATCTTTTGATGAACAAATCTTTAACTTTAGCACTCTTACGCCGAGAGCGCTAAAGTCGTGGTAGCTGCGGACCGCTACCAAACCGCTACCCGACCTTTCGCGCCCGCAAACCCTTGCAAAATCAGCCTTTTTTCGCCCCGCCAAAATCCCGTTTCCGGCAAATCGCTACCAAACCGCTACCCGCCGCGTCCGCAAGCCCTTGCGCGGCGGGATTTTTCCGCGCCGCTAAGGGGATGCGATAGCAACTAAAATCGCACATTTTCCTGCAAAACGGCCAAAAATGCAAGAAAATCGAAATGTTTTGCAACTTTTTCGGTCAACTTTCATTTTCGCCCGCGAACAGCAAAATGCCCGCTTTTCGCTGCCGGAGCGCTCCAAGGGGATGGAAATTTATGAAAGGAGAGTAACATCTATGAAAAAGTTACTCGCAATGGTGCTGGCTCTGGTCATGACTCTGTCTCTGGCCGTCAGCGCCAACGCCGCTTTCAAGGATGCCGATAAGGTTTCTGCGGATTATTCCGAAGCCGTCGCCGTCCTGAACGGCATGGGTGTGTTCAAGGGTTATGAGGACGGTTCCTTCCAGCCCCAGGGCAACATCACCCGCGCTGAGGTGGCTACGATCATCTATCGTATCTACACTCAGGATCTCGCCAAGAACGACAAGTCTGGTCTGTACGCTTCTTACAACAAGTTCAGCGACATGACCGGCGCAGGCTGGGCCGCTGGCTACATCGGCTACTGCGCGAACGCCGAGTTCGTCAAGGGCTATCCCGACGGCACCTTCAAGCCCTCCGGCAACGTCACGGGCTATGAGGTCCTCACGATGATCCTCCGTGCTATCGGCTACGACAAGAACAATGAGTTCACCGGCGCTGACTGGGCTGTCAACGTTGCCAAGTATGCCGAGCAGGCTGGCGTTCTTGAGAACGTCAAGGGCGTGAGCCTCAGCGCTCCCGCTACCCGTGAGCTCGTCGCCGAGCTGCTGTTCCGCGCCATCGCCAAGGCTCCCATGGTCACCTACACCGCTGCTTTCGGTTACCAGACCGTGAGCTTCAACGGCAAGGCTGATGGCAAGACCTTCAAGGACAACGAGACCCTCGGTCACAAGAACTTCGACCTGACTGGCAAGCCCACCAACGGCACCTATGGCCGTCCGGCTACCAAGTGGACCTACAACTGCGGCGACAAGTCCACCACCGTCTACGACAAGCCCGTTGCCACTTACACCGAAGAGTTCAAGCCCTGCGATCTGTGCAAGGATCTGAGCAAGAAGAAGGAAGCCAAGGTTACCGTCGCTTATGTTGACGGCGTTGACACTTCCGCCGCTGCCAAGGCTTATGTCGACACCTTCAAGGCCAGCGACACTAAGACCGCTCTCGGCGCTCAGGGCCAGCTCGTTGAGGTTTACGAGAACGAGAAGGGCGAGGACTACACTGTCATCGTCATCAACACCTACCTTGCCAAGGTCACCAAGGTGATCGAGGAAGTCAAGGACAAGAACGACCACGTCAAGGTCGAGGCTTCCGTCAACGTTGACGTTTACGGCACCAAGGTCAACAAGGACGGTGCTGTCACCGCTGAGGCTGTCACTGGCAACTTCGAGACCACCGGTTTCGCCAAGAACGATTACGTCCTCGTTACCTATAATAAGGGCGACATCGCTTCCATGGAAGCTGCCAAGAGCGAAGGCGCTAAGCTGACCGGTCTGAAGGGCAACAAGCTCGGCGCTGATAAGGCCTCCCAGAACGTTCAGGACGTCACCGCTGTTGCTTATGCTGACGCCAAGGTCGCTGTCATGGCCACCCTCGCTCCGCTCACCGGCAGTGAAATCAAGCTCGGCAGCAACTACACCTTCTACTATGACACCTACGGCAACGTCATCGGTGTGGGCGACTACAACGCTGATGCTGACTATGTCGTCATCGACCGTATGTGGAACACCCACGACAACGGTAACGGCGTTGTCTATGCCAACCTCGTCAAGGTTTCCGACGCTTCCGTGATCTCCAAGGTTGTTGTTGATGTTGTTTATAAGGCTAATGGCAAGGAAGACAATTACCGCGTCTCCGGCATCGCTGCTGACAACGGCCACTTCTATGAGGATCTGATGACCTACACCGTCAACAAGGACGGCGAGTATGAGCTGACCAATACCGGTACGAAGGTTCAGGATCGGTCCGATAAGGATGTTCTCTGCAAGTACGATGCAAGCACGAACAAGTATCGCATCACCGTTGTGAAGGACAGCAGCAACAAGTATGGCGACGTTTACATGGATAAGGACACCGAGATCCTGTTCCAGTACACCGAGACCCCCGACGCCACCTACAAGGCTTACACGCTCGACACCCTGCCCAACAGCTTCTGGGGCTATGTTGAGTGGGTTGAAGGCACCGACGGCAAGGCTGACGTTGTCTACGTCCGTGGCGTTGAGCAGACCTACAGCTGGGTCTTCATTGCCGATCCCAGCGTCACCAGCACCAAGGAAAACGATGACAAGAGCCTGACCATGACTCTCGCCGACGCTTACTATCTCACCGAGAACGGCGAGCTTGGCACCAAGGGTCTGACCGTCACCAGCGACAGCTCTGACATTGTCATTACTGATAGCCAGATCGGCGGCACCAACCTCAAGACCACCGAACTGACCAAGGCCGGTCTGTACAAGCTGTACACCCTCGGCACCAACGATCAGCTGCTCGAGTATGTTCCCGCTGTCAAGCTCGAGGCGCAGAAGAACTACAACGACAACGACGTTGTTGGCTTCTACAATGGCGGCAAGTTCATCAGCATCGACGATGCCAAGAACTTCGCTTGGATCGGTGACTTCGCGGGCGTGGAGAATGGTGCTCCCTATAGCAAGGAGCTCACCGATCTCAACAAGTCCGAGGATCTCGCTGACATCAATGCTGGCGACTGGGTCTATGTCCAGCTCGACAACGATGACGATGAGATCGTTGCCCTGCACAAGATCAACCTCAAGGTTTCCGTCGATTTCGACGCTGACTCCAAGACTCTCGACAAGGGCGCTAAGATCACCGCTCCCGACATGTACTATGGCGCGGCGGCCAAGGACTTCACCGTTGACGTGAGCAAGTGGGTCAAGGTTAAAGAGGTCAACAACGGCTACACCTTCGAGACCAAGAAGGAGCACAGCGAGGCTCGTACCTACGCTGTCACTGCTGCCACTACTGGCGCTGACAAGCTCGTCAATGGCGACATCGTTGTGAAGCTCGCTCCGGAGCCCGCCCACGACAACAAGGTAATCATCAAGGTTACCCCTAAGCCCGCGGACATCACCAACTTCGACGTTGAGGTTACGGCTCACACCAACAGCGGTCGCGGCACCATCAAGGTGATCGCTACCTCTGCTGCTACCGTGAAGGTCAACGACCTGCTGAAGTGCATCAAGGCCGACGGTACTCATGTTAACCCGGATCTCGTTGTCTTCGACAACAGCCTCGAGAACAAGATTACCGACACCAACGTCACTCTGGACACCGCTGGCAATGTTGCCATCGCTGTCTACGCTGAGGACGGTTCCGTTGCTTACTACAACGTCGTCATTGAAGCTCCTGCTCAGGGCGGCAACTAATCTTTGATTAGTCAAAAAAAGAAGACCCCCTCGGGGGTCTTCTTTTTTTGCTCATTTTCACTTTTTCAGACCGTAGAGAACCACGCTGCCGCCGCTCTGCGCCGTGAACTGAAAGGTCATTTTCTGCATTGTATCCCATACCGCGCTTTCGTTCAGCGCAACGCTGCTGCCATCTTCCGCACTGCCGCGGAATCCCTGCTTCACGCTGTGATACGCTGCGGCCACGCCCAGCTTGGCGGGAAAAATCCACGCCACGGTCGACATGCGCCCGCCGACAATATAGGCAATCTGACCGATACTCGTGCTGTCGCACGTCAGCGTGATCTCACCGGTGTAGCCGTCCTGCTGCGCCGCCTGCGCAAACACCAGAAACGCGCGGTAGTCCGCCATGTTCAGCGCCGACAGGTCGTAGACGATGCTGCCGTTCGCCGCCGTCGTCGTGCGCACATCTCCGAGCGATACGAGCTTGATCTCCTGCTCCACCGCCACGATCTGCTCCTGCACCGCCGTGATCTGCGCGCCCACGCTCTCCGCGCTCGCCGCCGCGTTTGCCTTGTCGGCGTTTTTCTTCATCTGCGCGTCGATCTTGCCGAACGCGTCGTTGAAGTCGTCCATCTTGATCTGGTCCGCCTTGACCCATTGCGGAAGCTTGTAATTTGTTGTCGTCTCCATGCTCTTTCCCCCAAATTTTGATAATGTTGGAAAAGGCACCTCACACCCCCCTGAAAACGCGGGGACACTGCTGCATGATTTGCCTTTTCATGATACGTCGTATCATGAAGCAGCGTTGCACACAACGGCGCAAAAAGTTGTACCGCCTCCGGTATTAGAATCCACGATACCACAAATTGCCGCGTTTTGTGCAACGATCGCCGTTGTGCGCGGGAACTTTTTCGCCTATCATGCGTCTATAGAAGTATCCGAAAGAAACGAGGACTGACCGATGAAAAAGCTCCTTTCCCTCCTGCTCCCGCTCACGCTGGCCCTTTCCCTCGCCGCCTGCGGCGAAAAAAGCGCAGACGAGGCCGCGCGCCAAACCCCGCCAACACTGACGGTGACAAGTGCAAACGCTTGCAGCGTCACCCTCAAAAGCAGCAGCTACGACTGGACCTACACCCAGGGTCTACAGAGCATGACCGCCATCGCCTGCGGCGCGCACCCGCTGGACGAAACCTCCCGTGACATCACGCCTGTACTGGAAATGCCCTTTACAGTATCAGCCGCCTATTTCTACACCGTAACGCTCGATTTCGGCGATAATTCGCCCGATTCCGTCAGCGTTCGCTGCTGGCCGTCCGACGCTTGGGGCAGCACCGGCATGCCGTCCGAGACCGTGACCGCCCAGGCGCAGGATAACGGCACATTCCGCGCAGAACTGCCGCAAAGCGACGGCATTTTCGCCGTCGACGCCCTCTGGGACACCAGCAGCGCGACCTACACCTTCTGCACGCAGGCGGAGGGTGCCGCCGGTTACGTCAGCGAGACATTTTCCGTTGAACCGGCGCGCGTCCGCGAGATCGAGGTCGACTGGCTCGGCGGCAGCGTGATGGTCGTCCTGACGGACGACGACAGCCTCAGCTTTGCCGAGATGGCCTATCAGGACGTGCCGGAGGAGCAGCGCCTTTCCTACGCGCTCGACGGCGACACGCTGAAGATCGACTTTTGCCGCAGCGGCCATCTTCTGAGCTCGTCGCCCGAAAAGCAGCTGGTGCTGAGCATCCCGCGCAGCCTGACGCTTGAAAAATTCGAGGCCGACACGACCGCGGCGGCGGTGAACGTCACCGGCCTGCACACGCAAACGGTCGACATCAGCACGGTCTCGGGCGGCGTCGACCTCGCGGCAGAGGCGTATGAAATCGACATTTCCACCACCTGTGGCTGCGCGGCGGTGGACGCGGATTTTTATCAGCTCGATTTCTCCGCCGTCAGCGGCAGCCTGACGCTGACGATGCAGCGCGCGGCGGAGGTCGACGCCGAGACGGTCAGCGGCGGCGTGACGATCCATCTGCCGCCGTCAAGCTACGGCTTTGCGCTGGACTTTGAGACGGTCAGCGGCACGCCGGAGATCGCCTTCGACGCAAACGGCGGCGACGGGCATTGGACGTACGGCGACAAAGCCAGCACGTTAAACATCGACACCGCCAGTGGCAATTTAAGTCTCGACTGAGAGCAAAAAAAGAAGAGCGGCGACGCCGCTCTTCTTTTTTTGCTCAGTTCATCTTCGGCTCGTCAATGTCCAGCCACGTCCGGTCGAAGCCGTAGGGCAGGAGTTCTTTGATATGCAGGTGCTTCTCCTCGCCCTTTTTGTTGAGGCACACGACCTCCATGTCGGGGCCGAACTCGTAGAGCACCTGACGGCACGCACCGCAGGGGTAGCAGTAGTCGTCGCTGCGCCCAGCGATGACGATGCGCTTGAAGCGCCGGTGCCCCTCGCTTACGGCCTTGAACGCCGCGGTGCGCTCGGCGCAGTTCGTCAGGCCGTAGCTCGAATTTTCGATGTTGCAGCCGGTGAAGACCGCGCCGTCCTCACATTCGAGCGCCGCGCCCACGGGGAAGTGGGAGTACGGCACATACGCCATGTCCAGCATGGCGACGGCCTTCGCCTTGAGTTCTTCTAACGTTGCCATAAAAACGCCTCCTCACCAGTCTACGCCGAGATCAGGACGGACTTGCGTATCCATGATGTCCTCGGCGTTATAGAATTGCAGATAGCGGCTGCGCGCGTGGCGCAGCGTCGTGCCGTCCGGGTGCAGACGGTCGCAGATGACAGCAGAGATGTCGTCTTTCACGTAGCTGAACGAACTCGTGCCGACGCTCGCGAAGATGCGGAAGCCCTGGCTTTGCAGGTACTTGAAGCGCTCGCCGGTCTGGTGCCAGTCGTCACCGTCGGGACGGCCGCCGTGGGGGTAGAACAGAATTTGCGTCGGACCGACGAGCGAGCCGACCTCGTCCGCCCAGCGCTCGGTGTCGTTGATGACGGTCTGGAGCGGCTTCGTGTCGAGGCGGATGTGGCCCCAGGTGTGGCTGCCGAACGTCCAGCCGGTCTCCTTCAAACGCGCTATGACGGGCTTGACCGCTTCGATCTCGCTCGCGCGGTAGGCGTCGAACGCGGGGCGGTCGGGCGAATCTGCCGCGATGTCGCGGTCATCCTGTGTGCGGTAGCCTAAAATACCCTGATAGCCCGTCAGCGAGAAGATGGCTTTCGCGCCGTTGAGCGAAAAGTCGGGGTGCTCGTAGACAAACTGGTCGAGAATGGGCGTCGCGTCGAGTTCCTTGGTCAAAAAGGTCTCATTTGTGTACGGATCGGTACACTGCGCCCAGATCTCGCCGTCCTCGCCGACGACGAGCTTGCTCGTGAAGCCCTCGTCGAGCATATAGGGGTAGTAGTTCACGTCGTCAAAGCTGATGACGAGCGGCTTTTTGCCCTCTGGCAGCATCAGGGTGTTTCGCACCATGTGCGTGCCGGTCTCGTCCGTCACCTCGCTCCACACGTCCTCCATCGCGACTAAGATGTAGCCCTTGTCGTACACGGACTGCAAAATCTTCTTGTACTCGTCCGCCGTCACCATCCAGTCGTCGAGGCCGTAGCGCTGATCCTGCGAGGCATTGCAGTCGTGAAACGCCCACTGCGGATAGGCGATGATCGGGTGGAAAAAGAGGTGCTCCACCACCTGATCCGGCCCCCAGGCCTGCGTGAGCTGGTCCTCCGACCAGTAGTTGCGCACGGCGTCGTAGGGGTCAGTTGTATCGTCAGTATTGTTGTCGGTGTCGCCGCCATTCTCGTCCGTGACGGTCTGATCGTCGCCGTCGGACGGCGTCGTCTTGTCGCCGCAGGCAGTCAGCAGCGACAGCACCATCAGCACGCTGAGCAGCAGTGCAAAAAAGTGTTTCATGTCAAAATCTCCTCTCTCAAAACTGCGCGGTCATTATAGCAGACTTCACTTTTTTTGACTACCCCTTTCGCGCTTTTGTTCCCATTTGTAACTATTTACCACAAATAATTAAAGCGTCACAGCTTTTCGCGTCCGCAGACGCGAAATGATTTCGAATCGTTTTTTGGCGCGACATGCGCGTGCCAAAAAACTCTTCTCGCTCCGCGCGTGTCGAAGCCGCCCTTTGGGCGGCAAGGCACGAAGCGGAGTGTAATTCTCAAAAAACAAGGGACACGGTTTCCGTGTCCCTTGTTTTTTGAAGAATTAGAAGTCTGCGTTGCCCACGGTGCGGGGATGCAGCTCCACGTCGCGGATGTTGCCGATGCCCGTTAAATACATCACCATGCGCTCGAAGCCGAGGCCGAAGCCCGCGTGACGGCAGGAGCCGTAGCGGCGCAGGTCGCAGTACCACCAGTAGTCCTCGGGATTCATGCCGAGCTCGCGGATGCGCTTTTCGAGCAGCTCGATGCGCTCCTCGCGCTGGCTGCCGCCGATGATCTCGCCGATGCCCGGAACGAGGCAGTCCGCCGCGGCGACGGTCTTGCCGTCGTCGTTGAGGCGCATATAGAACGCCTTGATCTCCTGCGGATAGTCCGTAACGAACACGGGGCGCTTGAAGATCTGCTCGGTCAGGTAACGCTCATGCTCAGTCTGCAGGTCGATGCCCCACTCGACGGGATAGTCGAACTTCTGGCCGCTCTCCTTTAAGAGCTTGACGGCCTCGGTATACGTCACGCGGCCAAAGTCGGAACTCTCGACGTGCTGGAGACGCTCAAGAAGGCCCTTGTCGACAAAGCTGTTGAAAAACGCCAGATCATCCGGGCAGCGCTCCATCACGCGGCGAATGATGTGCTTGATCATCGCTTCCGCCACTTCCATGTCGCCGTTGAGGTCGCAGAACGCCATCTCCGGCTCGATCATCCAGAACTCGGCGGCGTGGCGCGCGGTGTTGGAATTCTCGGCGCGGAACGTGGGGCCGAAGGTGTAAACGTCGCCGAACGCCATAGCGAAGTTCTCGGCGTTGAGCTGGCCGGAAACGGTCAGGCTCGTCTTCTTGCCGAAAAAGTCCTTGCTGTAATCGATCTGGCCGTCCTCGGTACGGGGCGGGTTTTCAAGGTCCAGCGTCGTGACCTGAAACATCTCGCCCGCGCCCTCGCAGTCAGAGCCGGTGATGATGGGGGTGTTGACATAGACGAAGCCGCGGCTCTGGAAGAACTCGTGCACGGCGTAGGCCGCCGCGCTTCTCACGCGGAAGGCCGCGGAGAAGAGGTTCGTGCGCGGACGAAGATGCTGGATGGTGCGCAGATATTCGACGCTGTGGCGCTTTTTCTGTAAGGGATAGTCGGGGGAGGACACGCCCTCGACCTCGATCGCCGTTGCCTTGACCTCGAGCGGCTGCTTGGCCTCGGGCGTCAGCACGACGGTGCCGTGCACGATGAGCGCGGCGCCCACGTTCTGCGCGGCGATCTCCTTATAATTAGAAAGAGAATTCGCATCCATCACGACCTGCAAATTGCGGAAGCACGAGCCGTCGTTCAGCTCGATGAATCCGAAGGTCTTCATATCGCGGATGGTCTTCGCCCAGCCGCATACGGTGACGCTTGCGCCGCCGTACTGCTCTTTGTCGGCGAAGAGCGCGGCAATTCTCACTCGTTCCATAATAATTTTCCTTCCTTTTGTGGGATTTCACGGGATAATAGAGGTATTATATGCCACTTCCCGTGCAAATTCAAGCCCCGCTTTGTATTGACTTTTGACAAGTTGTATGTTATGATGCAATCTTACCTCAAAAGGTAAACGTGAAACTTTCACCTATTACTTTACAGGAGGATTTTTAACTATGAACAAGTATCTGGATATCGCCCCCGAGGTTGCCGAGGCCCTTGCCGCCGGCAAGCCCGTCGTGGCGCTCGAATCCACCATCATTTCCCACGGCATGCCCTATCCCCAGAACGTGGAGACCGCCCTCAAGGTCGAGAGCATCATCCGCGACGCGGGCGCCGTGCCCGCGACCATCGCCATCATCGGCGGCCGCCTGAAGGCCGGTCTTTCCAAGGAAGAGATCGACTACCTCGGCCGCACCGGCGCGGGCATCCCGAAGGCTTCCCGCCGCGACCTGCCCGTGCTCGTCGCGCAGGGCAAGGACGGCGCGTGCACCGTCACCACCACGATGATGATCGCCGACATGGCGGGCATCCGTGTGTTCGCCACCGGAGGCATCGGCGGCGTGCACCGCGGCGCGCAGGAGACGTTCGACATCTCCGCCGACCTCGAAGAGCTGGCCAACACCTCCGTCATGGTCGTGTGCGCGGGCGCGAAGTCCATCCTCGACCTCGGGCTGACGCTCGAATATCTCGAGACCCACGGCGTGACCGTCATCGGCTACGGCACGAGCGAGCTGCCCGCATTCTATACGCGCAAGTCGGGCTTTGGCGTCGACTACGAGCTCGACACGCCGGAGCAGCTGGCCAAGGCGTTCCACGTCAAGCGCGAGCTGGGTCTGCGCGGCGGTCTGCTGGTCACGAACCCGATCCCCGAGGAGTACTCCATGGACAAGGAAGTCATCGACAAGGCCATTGCCGAGGCCGTCGAGGACGCGAAGAAGGACGGCATTCACGGCAAGGCCACGACGCCGTACCTGCTCGCCAAGATCAAGGACCTGACCGGCGGCGACAGTTTGGATTCCAACATCCAGCTCGTGTTCAACAACGCGCGCCTCGGCGCGGCGGCGGCTGTGGAGCTCAGCAAGCTCGAAAAGTGAGATATTTTGTCATCTATCTCGCCGCAATCAATATTCTGACGTTCTGCGTCTACGGCGCAGACAAGCGCCGCGCCAAAATATCGGGCGCGCGGCGCGTGCCCGAAAAGACCTTATTTGCACTCGCGCTGCTGCTCGGCAGCGCGGGTGCTCTTTTCGCAATGAGGGTCTTTCACCATAAGACGCGGCACTGGTACTTCCGGTTCGGCATTCCGGCGATCTTACTTGCTCAGATCGCGGCGGGGGTATATGTGTACGGGCGGTTTTTCGCGGCATAAAAAATTTTGAAAAATTTGAGATTTTGTGAAACAAAATCGACGCTTTTTGCGTCTAATCAGTGAGACAAGGGGAAGACGGGCGAACGGAAAGATAAAGAATTTATGAATTTTGCATTTTCCTGTTCCCTTATTCCCCGCGGCATGGTAAAATGCCGATGTATGAGAAAGGCTCTGTGCGCGCGGGGCCAGATCACAAAAATGAGAAAGGATGAAGAAAATTATGAAGAAATTTCTCTCATCGCTGCTGGCGTTGACTATGATTCTGAGTCTGGTCATCGTCCCGGCAAGGGCGGATACGGTGATGTCAGATGACGGTTATAGTATCAGCTTTGTGAAGTCGTCTATCGACAAAACAGGCGGCAATGACGGTGCGGCGGAAACCACCATTGCAAGCGTAATTCTCCCCGCCGGCGTTGAAGCCACGGCTTATTCTTGGGAGAGTAAAGACACAAGTAAAGCAACAGTTCAAGTGGATTCTACTGACAACTCTAAGGCAACTGTTACCGCAGTAGCTAAGGGTGGCGCTCAGATTGTTTGCACGGTGACCCTCCAAAGCGGGCCGGAAACGAAGAAAGCTGCTGCGGAAATTACTGTCACCGATGCAAAGGCTGATGCCCAAAAGGCTTTCGAGGATTCCATCACGCATGTCAAATATGATGGTCGCAGCTACCAGATTAACAAGAGTGGTGAAACTTGGACGGCCACTGTTAAGTACCTTGGCAGTACCACTCCGACCACTGGCTTTTCCACGAACGTTTCTGGCGTAACTGCTACTCTCAGCGGTAGTACGCTGACTCTTACCAAGGGTGCCAATTCGAAAGAGCTTACTCTGACCCTCACTCCAGTTGAGCTGACTGCTCCCAGCATCACCGCTACGGGTGTCACATCTAACACAATCCGTGAGGGCGAAAAGGGTGTGCTGACCGCTAATTATACTTCTACACTTGGTACTGCGGATGCTGATCTGACCTATGAGTGGTACAACGGCACTAACAAAATCGCACGTTCCGACAGCAAGACTCTTAAGCTGGACGATAAACTTACTTTCCCCGCCAGCAATACTCCCTATAGCATCACCGTTAAGGTAACGGATAACGGCGTGACCAAGGAGTCTGCCGCCTATAGCCTGACTGTTAACACTGATACGCATAAAGTTCTTCCCGATTATTCGTACACCACTATGGCCACAGGTGAGTCCCAGCTTCTCAAGCTGACGGTCAAAGATGGTACGACGACTAATACGAATCCGACGCTCTCCACAGTATGGTCGGTTGAAAATGGCAAGGACAGCTATATTTCTCTGTCTGCTAAGACCGACAAGCAGGCTACTGCCACTGCTGGCTCTACTTCCGGCAGAGTCACCGTTACCGCAGTTGTGACCTATCTGAACAAGGACTACACGGTTGAATTCCCCATCAAGATCGAAGCGCTCGATGATACCATTGCTTCCGTGACGAACGGCGATTCGAATTCCTACGATGACAGCGAGCTTGAGTCTCTCGTCACTAAGATCATCAAGAAGAAGGACAGCAGCTTCACCGCTTCCAAGATTCAGAAGATCACGCTTGAGACGGCCCCCAGCACCATGCTTGAGCTCTACGACAGAAATTCGTTCACTTCTTCCCACAAGTATTCCAAGGGCGACACCATCTCCGATCTGTATATCAGCGCTAAGGCCGGTTACCTCGGTGAGGATTCTTTCCAGCTCAAGGTTTACTCCACCCAGAACGGCGTGAGCCCGTACATTGTTACGCTCAAGGTTCCCGTTGTCGGCGATAAGGACATTAAGGACACTGTGACCGGCACTTCTGCTGGCAAGTCCGTCACGTTCACCAACAGCGACTATAAGTATCTCTACTACACCACTTCCAAGGTCACCGATTATACGGGCCACTTCGATGGCACTTCCGTCTCCGGCTATACGCTCGTCAAGGAAGACAAGGACATCACCATCACTGCTTCTCAGTTCGACAAGAACGGTAAGGTGACCCTGTACGTCGTCGGCGTTGACAAGGATGGTGTTGCTTCCACCGGTACGATCACTGTTTCTCAGAAGTCCTACGACATCAACTACAATGTTGTCGCGGGCAAGAGCGTGACCTTCTCCCAGAAGGACTTCGAGAGCTTCCTCGAGGATTACGCCGACGATAACGGCGATTACAATTCCCGCAAGGATGAGCTGTCCTTCGACCACGCCGTCCTGACCTCTTCCATCCCCAGCACCAAGAGCGAGGGCACGCTGTACTACGGCAGCACGGAGATCACCTCTTCCAACAAGAGCAAGACTGACATGACCGACATGGACAAGGTCAGCTTCGACTCCGTCTCCAAGCCCAGCAAGGACACCGTCACCCTGACCTTCCGCGTCTATGGCGAGATCGAAAAGCCCAACAGCAGAAAGCCCGACAAGGTCAACTATGACGTCAACGTCGTGATCTCCGTCGTCAAGGAAGACATCACCTACACCGTCGGCATCGACGATACCGTCCAGATGACCGCGCGCGACTTCGTCAACTTCCTGCAGGACGCCAAGACCTCTTACCGCAAGGCTGAGCTCGACTATGTCAAGTTCGACGTGAGCGGCAAGAACGTCTCCTCCTACGCTTACGGCGGCCTGTACCGCTCCTACAGCAGCTACTCCACCGGCAAGCTGGCCGACAGCACCGACAAGTTCTACTATGAGCCCTCCCGCACGCAGTATGACCTTGCGGACGTCGCCTACCACACCACCAGATGGGCCGAGGCCGGCAAGACCGTCTACATCCCCTTCACCGTTTACGGCACCAAGGGCGAAGAGGCCTCCGGTACGATGGCTATCACCATCGCCCAGACGATGAACTTCATCGACGTCAAGGCGAGCGACTTCTTCTATGAGCCGGTCAAGTGGGCCGTGAACAACAAGATCACCAACGGCACATCCAGCACGACCTTCTCCCCGTACAAGAACTGCAACCGTGCCGAGATCGTGACCTTCCTGTGGCGCGCCGCCGGTTCTCCGGAGCCGACCGTCACCCGCAACCCGTTCACCGATGTGAACTCCGTCAGAGACGCCAGCTATTACAAGGCCATCCTGTGGGCCAGCCAGAAGGGCATCACCGCCGGTACCAACGCGACGACCTTCTCCCCGTATCAGGAGTGCACGCGCTCTCAGATCGTGACGTTCCTGTACCGCTACGCGGGCAAGCCCAGCGGCTACTACTCCAACCCGTTCAAGGATGTCAGCTCCGTGAACGAGGCGAGCTACTATAACGCCATTCTGTGGGCTGTCGGCAAGGGCATCACCCAGGGCACCAGCACGACCACCTTCTCCCCCTACGCCTCCTGCACGCGCGGCGAGGCCGTGACGTTCCTGTATCGCTACGTCAACGGAGTGAAATAACTTAAAAAATGCCGTCCCGAAAGGGACGGCATTTTTTATTTCTTGCGCTCCGCTGCAGCGCACGCGCCGTAGGCGCGCACGTTTGCGGAGCGAGAGGTGTTTTTTCTGACGCGCTTGTCGTCAGAAAAAACAATTTGAATTTATTTCGCCGCGGGAGCGGCGAAACTCTGCGAGGCGGTTGGGGTGGTGGGCCCCCCTTGCCCCCCTGCAACCCACCCGACGGAGTCGGGCGGTTTGCGTTTACTCTTTTCTATTCTGTAAACTTTTGTTCAAACGCCTTTACGGGGGTTCAAAAAGCGTGTAGAATGGCAGCATCAAGATTTTAGGAGTGTTTTTTGTGAGCAAATTCCGCGATGCCCTTTACCGCTTCATGTATGGCCGCAACGGCGTGGATGCGCTGAACTGGGCGCTCGTGATCCTTGAGCTGGCCGTGAGCATTCTGAGCTCGATCATCCGCGTGCAGGGCGTGTCGCAAGCGCTGTACTTTGTGTCGATGGTGCTGATGTTCATTGTGCTCATCCGCATTTTTTCGCGCAATCTCGCGCGCCGTCAGGCCGAAAACGCGAAGTTTCTGACATGGTGGACGCCGAAGGCGAACGCCATCCGCGGCGCGCAGGCACGCCGCGCCGACAAGGCGCACAAATACGTCCGCTGCTCCTGCGGCGCGTACTGCCGCGTGCCGAAAAACATCGGCAAGGTCGAGCTCACGTGCCCGAAGTGCGGCAAGAAAAAGGTCGTCAAAACGTGAAAGAAAAAATCCGTCCCGCGGGACGGATTTTTTTGTAAGAAAATCAATTCTCCGCCGTCCTATAGACAGAAAGGGGTGAGGGCGCTGACGAATTTTGAAGAGGTGTACGCCGTGTACTTCGACGACGTATATCGGTATCTGCTTTCGCTTAGTGGGAGCGAGAGCGTCGCCGAGGAGCTGACGAGCGAGACGTTTTTCCGCGCGATGGACGCCCTCGACCGCTTTCGGGGCGAGTGCAGCGTGCGCGTCTGGCTCTGCCAGATCGCCAAGAATCTCTATTATTCGCAGCTGCGGCGCGAGAAGCGGCTTGCCCCGCTCGAAGACTGCCAGATCGCCGAGGAGCGCCACGAGGAGGAGTTAGAAGATCACAGCGAGGCCGCGCGCATCCAGGAATTGCTGCACGCGCTCAGAGAGCCGTACAAGGAGGTCTTCATGTGGCGCGTGTACGGTGAGAAGAGCTTCCGCGACATCGGCGCGCTCTTCGGCAAGACGGAAAACTGGGCATGCGTGACGTATCACCGCGCCAAGCGCATGATCCGCGAGGGATTGGAGGACGACTGAAATGGACAAAACTTGCAGCATCGTGCAGGACCTTCTGCCGCTCTACGAGGAGGATATGCTGCGCGAGGAGACGAAGGAATTTGTGGACGGGCATTTAGCGCAGTGCGCGGCCTGCCGCGCCGAGCTCGACGCGCTGAAGGCGGACGTGAAGCCCGCGCCCGTCAGCGCGCAGCCGCTGCGCGACTTGAAGCGGCAGCTTCGACGCAAGAAGCTGACCGCCGTACTGCTGGCCGTCACACTCGCGCTGACGCTGGCGACGGCGGGATTCGCGTACCTCACCGCGCCGCAGTATTTGCCGTACAGCGAGACAGAGTGGGCGATCTCGCGCTCGCCCAGCGCGCTCGCGGATGACGGCTCGGCAGCGGATGGGCTTTCTGATCTCAGCGGCGCGGAGAGCATCTCCGTCAGCCTGCTCGTGCCGGTCTCCGGCGCAGAGGTCACGAACACGCAGGACCCCAACAGCGGCAAAACCATCTACTTCATCACCGCATGGCGCACGCCGCTCGACACATGGCGCGGCGCATTCGACAAAACCGGGGGCGCCCCGAACACACACAGCGCAAATGATCGCACACAGCGCGAGGCGGACGCACTGCAAGGCGTGCTCGCCAAGGCGGAGTCCGCGCGCACGCTCTTCACGCTCGACGCCGCGAACTGCGCGGCAGTCTGCTATTCTCAGAACAACGGGCAGGACGATGTGCTGCTCTGCGGCAGCATGAACGGCGGCATCATTTCTCTGCCGCGGCTGGCGTTGGGCTATTACGTTTTGCTATCATTGGCGCTTTTTATTACGCTGGGTATTGCATTTTTCGTCTGCCGCAGGAAGAAAACGGGCAAAGCGCTCGGCTATCTCGCGCTGATTCCCGCGAGCTATCTTGCCGGTCATCTACTCGTCAAGGGTTTCACGACGACGAGCTACCAGATGCAGCGCGACTTCTCGCTCATTATCCTCGCCACCGCGCTGATCTACGCCGCGGTCATGCTGGCTATCAACCTCTGGCGGCAGAAGCGGGAGAAGGTGTAAAACAAAGAGGAAGAGACGCGAATGCGTCTCTTCCTCTTTTGGCGCAGCGGGAGGGATTCGAACCCTCGTGAGGTTTCCCTCAAACTGATTTCGAGTTAGAGTCGCTATCCGGACTTTGAAGGAAAACGGCGGAAACTCACGGACAATGCGAGAGTTTGCAAACCATTGAAAAATCAGCATTTTTCCGCCCTCGAAGGTTGAAAATCCCGAAAGCCCAGACAGAGCAAGGAGTTCGAAAGAAATCCGGTTTTGGGGAGAAAAAAGCCCGTTGGGGAGAAGATGGGGAGAACTCGGGGAGAAATCACAGTCCAATGCAGATGATACCTACCGATACCGAACATCAAAATCAAGGTGGTTATCCGCATGACTGAAAGCATGAAATATTACGAATCCATCCGTCGCAAATACCCTGAGACGGTCTCGAAAGATCAGTTCTACCAGATCGCCCATATCAGCAAAGCAACTGCTTTGCACCTTCTGCAAAACGGTTTAGTCCCGTGCAAAGATACGGGCAAGAAAACTCGCCGGTACACAATCCGCACCGACGATATAATCTTCTATTTGATTGACCGGGAGCTTCACCCGGAGGTCTACCGCGCACCGGATCGCTGGTATCAGGAACGGTCAGGACATTACAATTCGCGTGTCACCTATCGGAATGAACTGACGAGGCTGTCCGAAGAGGAACGAGCCAGCTTTCGAAAATACATAGAAGACGAGTTTTGTCAGTACGGTGATCTGCTGACCATCGTTGAAGTGGCTGAGGCAATCGGCTACTGCGATACTTCGCTTTATCGCTGGTGCAACGCCAAGAAGCTCAAATCATTCAATATCTCCGGAAAGTTCCTTATACCAAAGATCAGCCTCGTAGATTTCCTCGTTTCTCAGTACAGCTTCGACATTACACGAAAAACTTGGAAGCACACGCTGCTCATCAAAAGTTTTCTTGATAGACTTGATACAACAGAATAATTCGTACAGCAAAGCCCCGTTATTGCACTGCTCATAGCAGAACAATGACGGGGCTTATTTTTTTGTCAAATTGGAGGTCAAAGCAATGAACACAAAAGATTTTGCCAAGGCATTTGACGCCTTGATGCAGGAAACGCCGTATTCCCATTTCGATAGCGGCTGCGATGGCATTATACCGGAATGCCGTACTTGCCGCTTTCATCGCCCTTTCTGGAAATATCAGTCCTGCGTGTTTGCAGAGTGTCCCTACTGCTGCAATCCCGTTTCTACACTCAAAAATCAAAGTGGCACATCTGATGCCGGAAAGGAAAACTGTCATGGATAACAAAATCGAAGTCTTCAAGAATGAACAGTTTGGAGAAATCCGAACAGCCCTGATCGAAAACGAGCCGTGGTTTGTGGCGGTAGACGTGTGCAGGGCTTTGGAGATCGGCAATTCCTCTCAAGCCATTTCACGGCTGGATGCAGATGAGAAGATGATTACCCTCATTTCAAATGAGGGTAATAAGCGAGGCAATCCCAACATGACGGTGGTGAACGAACCCGGACTTTACACGCTTATTCTGAGCAGCCGCAAGCCCGAAGCCAAAGCCTTCAAACGCTGGATCACGCATGATGTCATCCCCATGATCCGCAAGACCGGCTGCTATATGACGGACTCTGTGCTGGAACGTATCCGCAAGGATCCGACGTTTACCTATACGCTGGCAAAGGCAATGCTCCGGGAAAAAGACCGTGCTGATGCGCTTGAAGCGGAACTGAATGCCGCAAAACCAAAGGCTGATTACTACGACGCCTTCGTCAATCCCTATGACTGCACCAATATCAGAACGACGGCGAAGGAACTGAAAATCCCTGAACGTATATTTGTCAGATTTCTACTCGCGGAAGGCTATATGTTCCGGTCTCCCTCAAATCAGCTTCTTCCCTACAACAAGAAGAGCAACGAGGGACTTTTTATTGTCCGTGATTTTGTAAACCACCGTTTTACCGGCTCTCAGACCTTTTTCACCCCCAAGGGCAAGGAAGTGGTTCGCCTTCACTATATGCGCTTATATGGCGCAGAACACCCCAGCGGATTGGCAGGGTGATTATGTGTCCTTCCATCGCAACAATAGAACCCGTGACTTCACGGTCATGGGCAATATCCATCTGAGAGATAAGAACTTATCCCTCAAAGCGGTCGGTCTTCTTTCAAAAATGCTGTCGTTTAATGATAGCTGGCAGTTTTCTACTCGCGGACTGGCGGCTATTTGCAAGGAAGGTCCCGATGCCATTCTCTCAACGCTCAAGGAACTTGAGGATAACGGCTACATTGTCCGTCACAGAGCAAGAGATGATAAGGGCAGACTTGTCACAACAGAGTTCGACATTTACGAGTCTCCACAAGCCGGTTTGCCACACGGGGAAAACCCACATAGGGAAAATCCCGATGTGGCTAATCCAGACGTGGAAAACCCACACGGGGATTATCCTGCACAATTAAATACTGATCAAGTAATTACTCATGGAAGAAATATTCTCTCAAAGAACAATCAATCCATCAATCTTGATGGGATGGATAGGATGGATGAGCGAAACAGGTACGAAGAGATTATCCGGCAAAATCTTGACTACGGCATTCTCTGTCAGGATTCAAAGTTCGATAAAGACCGCTTCCAAGAGATGATCGACATCATGCTGGATGCCGTCTGCTCTACCGCTCCGACCATCCGCATCAACGGTGAGGATATGCCGCAGCAAGTGGTCAAATCCCGCCTTCTCAAGCTCAACAGCAGCCACATTGAGTACGTCTTTGAGGTCATGAACAAGAACCCGTCAGACATCCGCAATATCAAAGCGTATCTTCTGACGGCTCTCTACAACGCCTCTCTGACGATAGACAATTACTACTCCGCCCTCGTCAACCATGATTTCCACGGGCAGGATCACAACTATGATGAATACTGCCTATGAGGACTTATATCATTGGCAGAAAAACGAAAAAGGAGGTCAGACATGAAGCTTATCTATCGCCGGATTGTGCCGCCTTAGCTGTGGCAGCAGTCCCTATGATCATTCCAACGAAAGGAGGTAAACGCCGCAATGCAAGATGAAGTCAACATCAAAGTTGTTGCAATCATGATCAAGGGCGGCAAAATCTCAGCCGAGGTGCTGAAA